>JAEEGL012193117.1_pt1 | contig 47814 bp, 38 predicted proteins | sample 9134231 | NCBI WGS metagenome assembly JAEEGL01 (sample SAMN16246548, study PRJNA631951) | gut metagenome | biome: gut microbiome; feature: rumen; material: fiber-attached | host: Bos | place: Iran: Karaj | collected 2018-10 | reverse complement strand
TAAGCCGGGGGCTTTTCATATGACGGGGGTATTCCCCCGATTTTGTGTAAACTCCAAAATGATAATATAATTTAAGTGATTATAGGGGGCTGGAAGCCGGATTTTGGCTTTCAGCCCTTAACTATACTTTGTTTGCACAAAAATCAGTCACATGCGCCGTCGTTCCTCCTTTTCGCAAAAAGGCACATTCACGTCGGCTATTCGGTTGCAAGCGCCCTCATAACGCCTTTGGCTCACTACCGCCTTTTTGCGATTGCGCCTGCGGCGATATTTTAAATCCTATAACAATACCCGTACCATGAAAACGACAGTATTCGACAGAATACTGTCGTTTTCAACGAAATAAATCCTTTCAGGATTTGTGAAATGCACTTCGTGCATGAAATACGCCTTCGGCGTATGAAATGCCTGCGGGCGTGGGTGGATTTATTTCATTTCACTTTGCGGCTTGCCGCAAAATTTCACAATTCGTCAGAATTATTTCACATCGAGCAAAGCGAGATATTTCACTCAAAAAACGCACAGGAGAAATAGTATGGCTGAATCAAAACTAAAGGCTTTATCAATGGAATTTGCCGTTAACGCAATTAAACTATGCGAAGGGTTAAAAGGCCATTATTCGCTTGTAAATCAGTTTGAACGCTCCGCCACATCTGTCGGGGCAAATATCCATGAAGCTAATTACGCACACAGCAAGCCGGATTTTATCGCTAAACTGCAGATTGCTCTGAAAGAATGTTATGAATCGGAATACTGGATTGAGTTATTTTTAAAATCCGGGTTGATTAACGAAGAATGCTTCAAAACTCTTAACAATCAATGCGGAACTATCCGCAGGATGCTCATATCCTCCATTAACACAGCAAATGAGAATAAATGACATAAGATTAACAGCCGGGGCCAAAGCCTCGGCTGTTTTCATTATGCTTTTACGGTTTTACTTCAACATTGGGCAGTGCCCCAAACAATCCTTTGAAGAAAGCAATCAGTTTATCAAAGAAACCTGTTTTAACTTTTACTTCACAGTATTTGCTGAGCTCTGCTCCGCTGCTGTCTTTCTGTACGACTTTTGTTGACGGATCAATTACTTTCACAGTGAAAGTTCTTCCAGCAGTCATTTGACCGACTGGGTAAGAAACCTTTGTATTATCTCCCTGAGTTCTGAAAGTGTTACCCTCATAAATAGCAAGAACATATCCTGTAGGTACACCAGATGCAGTGGCCGTAACAGTAACATTTGATTTGTAATCGACTGTCTGAGACGCTTTAACATTCAGCCTTGCACTTGCAGTGGGATTAACAATCTTTGTGCCGGGCTTTGTCCTTGTATAAGTCTCTGTGCAGCGATCACATTTTGCTGTCTCGGTTCCATCTCTTTCGGTTGTAGCATCGTTGTTGTACTTATAGTTTGTAAAGCTGTGACCGAGAGCATCATTGTAATTATCCACATAACTGTCACCGCAGTGGCAGGTATAAGTTGTGAATCCTCGCTCGGTACAGGTCGGAGCTGTTACTACCTCAGTGTAACTGTGGCCGGCCGGGTTTGTCGTGATTTTTTCACGGCTCAGTTCATCACCGCATACACCGCATTTGATAACGCTGTCATAACTTCCACCTTCGGTGCAGGTTGCTGCAACTTCATTTTCTTTCACAGGATCAAGAGGAGCGTGATTACCAAGTTCTCTGACTTTATGCTCCCTGCTTAATTCATCACCGCAAACTGAGCAATAGACAACTTCATCATATTCGCCCGCTTTCTTGCAGGTTGATTCAGTTGAGTTTTCAACCTTAAACGGTGCAGGGCTGTGATCACCGAGTGGCAATTCTTCAAATGTGGTGTAATCACACCTTGAACATGTTTCGTATGCTTTCCAGCCGTGATCTTTGCAGGTTGACGCCTGACCGTCGTGATGAATAATATCGTGACCGAGCGCAGAGCCTTCGTCTGCTACTGTGTCTGTCTCTTCACAGTTATCGCATTTTGCCGTCTTTGTTCCGTCCTCAAGGCAGATTGCATTGCCGTCGGGAATATAGTTCGTAAAGCTGTGGCCGATGGCCGGCTTTATATTCTCAAGTTTTGAACAGCCGCAAAGCTGGCAAACAAAAAGATCGCCACCTTCTTTTAAGCAATCAGGAGATATTGCTGTTGGAATACCCCAATCATGGTTATCTGTTTTAGCAATCTGTTTTGTGTAACTGTAACCGCAAAGCTCACAGGTGTATTTTTCTTTGCCGTAATCTTTACAAGTCGGTTTTTTGATTATTTCCACAATGTATGCGTGACTGTAATATATCCAGTTAGCATTTACGAAAGAGTCATTATATTTAAAGATGTTTATTTGTTTTCTGTCTTCAGAAGTTCCGTCAAAATAAATATTTTTTAAAAATCTGCATTCGTTAAACGCATAGGAGTCTATTCTTGATATGCTTTTACCCATATAAACCTGAGTGATTTTAGGCCGGCTATAGTAATCTGAACTATAAAATAGGTATTGTGGAATTACACTAACACTGGCACCAAAATTAACTGTAATTCCGTCTCCGTTAATTCCAGCCTTGGAAAACGCCTCATATGTTTGGCCGATAGCGGCATTCACCGCATTATATCTTATATTGTTAAGATCTGTGCAATTACTGAATGCAGATTTGCCAATAAGTGTGATGCTGTCAGGAATAGTTATGCTTCTAAGCCCAGTGCAACCGCCAAAAGCATAATTCTTTATGTTGCTAACTGTATCAGGTATCTTTAATTCTGTAATCAAAGTTTCGTTAATATACAATTCTTTGGCGTGTGGGTTTGAGTCATAATTAGAAAAATCTATATTACACCAGTCTTCTACATTTCCTTTGTAATTAACAATTATATAATCACCGCAATTTGAAAATGCGTTTTCACCTATTGATTTTACACTATTAGCAAAAGATAAAGACTTTGTATTGGTTGTATAGTATAAAAAGTTTGCGGGTATTCTTTCGACGCGGTCGCCCAAAAATACATTTATACCGTTGCCGGCCGCTCCTGAAGAAGAAAAAACTGGATATTCAAAATCTGCAACATTTATTGCATTAAATTTTATTTCCTCTAAATTACTACATTGGTCAAATGCATAACGATCAATACTTGTAACATTTTCGGGGATTGTTATGCTTGTTAGCCCGGTGCAACCATAGAATGACTCTTGACCTATACTTGTGACACTTTCGGGAATTGTTATACTTGTAAGCCCGGAACAATTATAAAAAGCTTCATAATCGATTTTTTTGATTTTGGCGGGAAAATTAATGTTAGTTAGCCCGGTACACCCACTAAAGGTGCCTCTTCCTGTGGTATTTAAGCTTTCGGGTATAGTTATGCTGGTTAGCCCGGTACAACCAGAAAGCACACCACCGCCAAGGCTTGTAACATTTTCGGATAGTGTGAGGCTGGTTAGCCCGGAGCATTGGGCGAATGCCATCTCTCCAATGCTTGTGACTGAGTCTGGGATAGTTATGCTCGTTAGACCAGTACAGCGGAAAAATGCCTTTTCACCTATGTTTGTGACGCTGTCAGGTATGGTTATGCTTTTGAGCGTAGAATAATTAGTAAATGTTCGACTTCCTATGCGTTTAACAGAGTTAGGAATAACCAAATCAGTTATTAGTTCATTGTTTATATATAGTTCTTTTCCATAAACAATAGGGTTTGAACTTATAGAAGACGTTGAAACTTGTGTCTGAAAAGCAATATTACACCAATCTTCGATTGTTCCAGTATATTTAACTTTTTTGATCTCAGTACAATCAGCAAAAGCATCATATCCAATGCTTGTGACACTGTTTCCTATTATCACATCTTCAAGACTTGTGCACTGTGAAAAAGCAGAATTCCCTATGCTAATGACTCCGTCTCCAATTTTAACACTTTTCAATTCCGAGCATTTATAAAAAGCACTACCTCCAATGCTTTTTACATTTTGGGGTATAGTTATGCTTGTAAGGGCAGTACAACCTCTAAATGCCTGACTATCTATAGATACTGTGCTTTGCGGAATTGTAATATTTATTAATTTTTCGCAATTATAAAACGCCCCAAATCCTATGTTCGATACTTTGTTTCCAATAACAACACTTGTAGCATATAATAAATGATTAAATGCATATTTTCCTATCTTTGTAACATTGTTTCCTATTATTAATTCTTTTACATAAGGAGAAACATTGTTTTGCCATGGAGGACCCATCATTCCATCGTAATCTGGTATTTCTCCTGTTCCGCTTATTGTCAAAGTACCTGTACTACTGTTGAAAGACCAAGTCAGATTGTCCCCGAAAGTCCCGCTTTCATCAGCACTTGCAGTTGTTGTTAATACGGCTATTACTACTATACATACAGCAAAAAAAGATACAACTGATAACAATCGTTTTTTCATTTTCAACACCCACACACCCTTTTTTTATTTTCAGGTAAAGGAGCTTTAATATTTTTGTGATTTGCAAACTTTTTGATCAATGCATCGATTTCATCCGTTTTTATGTCCACATAGAAAAACCTACCAGGGCGTTTATGCCTGCAATGTTCTTTGGCGAATTCTAATTCTTTGGGGAGTTTTTCATTACCGAAATAGTAATATTCACTGGATATTAAAACGCAGAGGCCGCTGACATCACGTCTGAACTGGTCAAGTTCATTGCCTGTAGGATTGCTTTTGCACTTAATGATATGATAATCCGGCTTTCCCCGATATGCCTTTTTTATCAGTTTTTTCAAGCTCTCCTCTCTATCTTTGCCCTTTAATCCGGATATTTTTTCACAACAACCTGTTTTCAGATTTTTGTAAATACAGTCGGTTCGGCTTTGATAATCTGCGCAATCATAGTATTCTTCAAAATTCAGAACACCGGTGATTTTAGCGACGTAGACGAGTTTTGTTTCATATTCTCCGTTTTCATACTGATCGCCGTGCCTGAAGGCAATAACCCATACATCATCTTTCACTTTACCGTTTTCATCAATATGATTTTTGAAAATGGATTTTCGGATGTCCGGCTTACAACATGCGAGGGTGAAAAGTCCGTCATCATAACACGGGGCAAATCCATCATCACTGACAATCAGGTAGCCATAGACATTTTTATTTTTCATCATATTCCCCCCATTTTTATAACAAATTTCTAATACAAATAAAAAGTGCGCAGCCCGAAAGCTACGCACAAAAAACGCATAGCTCCGTTTGCTGCGACACAAAGTTTCTATGATGACAAGGCAAGTGGAAGTGAAGCCTGCATTTTTACCGGAGTAAAAACACATGCCGATTTGTTATCATTAAAAACTATTTGCTTTGTGTCGCACCTACAGTATAGCACATTTATAATATAAATATCAACAATAAATTAAAAGTATAAAATGATTTGTTTAAGTTCTAATTCCTTTATATATCAACGATTACGGGCATTTTGAGACCACTTGCAACCACCTGCGTCCGTATCATCAGAAGAACCTAAACACAAAATAAAGCACGCCCCTTGCATATGATGAAGGCACAACAAAGTGAACAGATAACCGAAATACCATACCTGATTGCGGAACACTTGTTTTTCAGGAAAAAGAACTGATTTTCCCCGCCCGGCAGGAATAAAACTTGCCGGGCGGCTTTGCATATTATATACTTACTGTTGAAACGGCCTTACCGACAGAGCAAAAACAGGTTTGCTCTCTCCTGCTCAACCGGCAGTTGAATAAATCTCAAATAACGCGTTATTGTGAGTTTAAAGATTTATTGCTATTATTTCATCAGACGGCAACGTCAATAAAATTATGAGGTGATTGTATGAACAATTATTTCAGCGAAAACATCAGGCGTTTACGCAAGGAACGGGAACTGACTCAGGAAACACTGGCCGATTTCCTGGGCGTAACTTTCCAGGCAGTCAGCAAATGGGAACGCGGTGAAAGCTATCCGGATATTGAACTGCTGCCGACTGTTGCGGATTTTTTCGGTGTGACAACAGATTATCTGCTCGGCGTGGACGCGCAGCGGAACGAAAAAGATATCCTCGCCTACATTGACAGATTTGACAACGGAAAATATAAAAGCAGCGAGGGCTCTCTTTCATTTATGTCGGAGGCTTTCGGCAAATATCCTTCGGATTTCCGAATTCTTGTGCGCTATATGAACGCCTTGATGGATGATAATATCGGTTCGGGACATCCTCTGAAAAACAAAAAAGAAATCAAGACAATTTATGAAAGAATACAGGATTTCTGCACAAACGACAGAATCAGAATGCGCGCGAAAACACTGATTATTCAATATTACCGTAATCTCGTTACTGTCAAAAACAGCGGTGTGACGGCTGAGGATATGTATAATCTCATAGATGAAATGCCGGGAATAATCGATTCAAAAGAACATATGATGGGATATTTACCGCTCGACCCCGATGCAATAAGGCAGGGCTGTCAGAAGCTTTTTGACTCACTTCTTTACTATTTTGACAACGCCGTTTCACATTACACACATACGCAGTTTCTTTACGGCAGAGAGGCATCAGCCGAAGAAATCAACGAAACAATAAAAGTGCTCGAAATGATGAACGGCATCTATGAAAATGTGTATTCGGACGGAAACTACGGGAAAAACTGGACAGCGGTAATATATAATTACGGACATTTGGGTCAGTATTATCACAGGATCGGCAACAATGCAAAGGCCCTCGAAAACCTCAAAAAGAGCGCAGAACTGGCAAAAGAATTTGACACTATGCCCAACCTTACCGAAAGAACAGCTCTTTTGTTCAAGGGCTCCGTTCTGAACAAACAGGAAGATGTCGGTGTGCTCCTTGACGCCAGCCTGCGCAAACGTATGACTCATCACATGCTGGATAACTATCCGCTCTCGGATGAATTCAAAGAAACTCCCGAATTTAAAGAAATACTTGACATCATGAAAGTCTGAATCCCGTTTGCCGCGTTTGCTTCTTTTGCAGAACGAAAGCGGAAAAAGCAATTAAATAACAGAAAGCTCCTGCCCGTAAGAGCAGGAGTTTTATCATAAATAAATCAGAAAAGGTTTTTAAAGAAGCTTACAATGCCGGCGAAGAAATCCCTGATTGCGTTTATAATCATTGTGAAGAAGTTTGTTTCCTCCTGTGCTTCTTCGGCAACACTCACATAATAGGCTCTGGAAAGCTTGGTCTCAGTTTCCCAGGAAACGCATCTCGTTTTAACGTTGTTGATATATACCACGGTGGGGCTTTCTTCGTTGCTGCCGTTTTTCTGCGGAGTTTCAAACCTGAAACCGCTTGCAGGGTTAATATCAACCACGAGTGCGTACTCGCAGCCCTCCTCAAAAACGGTTACCTTATTATCCGAACTGCCTGTCTTTAACCAATATCGTACCGTTGCGGTGTATTTTTCAGGCTCAGCGGAAACGACCTTGACATCGGGAGCGGCGCCGGCTTTGGGCTCGGTGACGGTGAGGCGAACTTCGCTTATAATTGTATCACCTTCGGCAAAAGCAGGAAGAGCCGCGGCTGAAACAAAAACAAAAGCAAGTATAATCGCTGTTATTATCTTTGCAGATTTCATAATCATTCCTCCGAAAAAATCTATTTTACGGGTTTATTATAAAACAGTCTGGGTGGAAAATCAATAAGCATAATTTCCCTGTGTAGATTTTGCCGCTCACACTGTCAGAACCGGAATCCCGTTTGTATTAAAATACCGCTCTTCCGTAAAGGGAGAGCGGTATTTTGGCCCGCCGGAAGGGATTCGAACCCCCGGTCTTCGGAATCGGAATCCGATGCATTATCCAGCTATGCTACCGGCGGATACAGTATGAGTTAACCGGGTGAAATCAGTTAAGCCACCCGGTTACTGACGGGCTGATATTCAAATTCAAAATATGAAATATGAGGCTGAAACTCAGTCTGTTTCCAAAGCGCTCAGCTCCGCTTCTATTTCTTTAAGCACAATAGCGAGCGCTTTTTGCTTGGGCGCGTTTATTTTGCACGCGGCTGCGCCTGTGTGCCCGCCTCCTCCGAGGCGTTTGCAGATTTCGGACGCGTCAACATCACCGTTGGTACGAAGTGAAATTTTGAAAGAGCCGTCTTTCTGCTCTTTCATAAGCACGCCAACAAGCACACCCTCGACCATTCTGGTGAGATTTGCGAGCGAGGTGGTCTCGGTTTCATCGGAGCCGGTCTTTTCGTACATATCCCTCGTGACACAGATGACCGCGCACCTCTCATTGAAGAAAAAGCGCATATCGTTAAGAGCGAGCCTTTCGAGCGCGGCATAAGTCTTGGTCTTTGTCTCAAAGAAAATCTGGACTATTCTGAAGGTTTCAGCGCCCTTTGCGGCAAGCTTTGCGGCTATCTCGAAAGTTCTGACGGTGGTATTCACAAACCTGAAACAGCCGGTGTCGGTGGAAACGCCCGTGAAGAGGCAGGTGGCGATTTCAGGGGTGATTTCAGCACCCATTTCCTCAATCAGCAGGTAAACCATTTCCGCCGTTGAAGCGGAATCGGGCTCAAGATAAATATAAGGCGCGTAAAGAGTGTTGGAAGCGTGATGGTCTATGCACATCTCTATTCTGTCGCCGTAAAGGCCTTCAAAGTCCGCGCCGAGAAGCTTACGGTCCGCAACATCCACAGCCGCAATGTGCTCGGGCTCAAACTCCTGCTCTTCAATTCCGCGCAGCAGGATATCATAATCCTTGGTAAACTTATCGGAGCACCTCACCTGCGCTTTTTTGCCCATTGAAATGAGCGCTCTCGCGAGAGCGGCGGCGCTGCCGACTGTGTCACCGTCGGGCGACGCATGGCAAAGGAGCAGAAAATTATCATTTTTTTTGAAGTATTCCGCCGCGGCGGCAATATTAATCATCATCGCTTTCTTCCTCTTCGTCCCTGACTATGGAATTGAGCATTCCTGCAATTTTCATTCCCTTTTCAATGGAATCATCGGCAATGAATTTAAGCTCGGGAGTTTTGCGCAGATGAAGACGCTGACCGACCTCTCTGCGTATATAACCCGTGGCGCTGACAAGCCCTTTGACTGCTGTTTTTGCAGTGTCTATGCCCTCGAGCGCGCTGACATAAACCCTGGCGTATGAAGCGTCGGAGCTGACATCAACATTTACTACCGTGAGCATTTTGCCCTGCACTCTCGGGTCTTTGAGCTCGCGGATGATTGAGGCAATTTCGCGCTTTATATCTTCCGCTACCCTATCTGTTTTATATCCCGCCATCAGTCTCTGTACTCCTCGGTGATGAAGAATTCAAACACGTCATCTTCCTTTATATCGTTGAACTTGGTAAGACCGATACCGCATTCAAAGCCGGAAGCGACTTCCTTGACGTCGTCCTTGAATCTGCGCAGCGAGGCAATCTCATCCTCGGCAACAACGATACCGTCGCGGACAACTCTGACCTTGGAATTCCTTGTGACTTTGCCGCTCGTGACATGGCAGCCGGCAATGTTGCCTATGGAGGAAATCCTGACTATCTGGCGGACATCCGCTTTACCGATATCAACATCCCTGAATTTAGGCGCGAGCATACCCTTTATGGCGGCTTCTATCTCGTTGATACAGTCATAAATAACTCTGTATGTTCTGATTTCAACATCATCGCGCTCTGCGTTTTCAGAAGCGACTGCGTCGGGCCTGACATTGAAGCCGACGATGATGGCGTTGGAGGCGTTTGCAAGCATAACATCGCTCTCATTGATTGCGCCGACGCCGGAGTGGATAACCTTAACCCTGACCTCTTCGTTGGAGAGCTTGACAAGGCTCTGCTTAACTGCTTCGGCTGAGCCCTGAACGTCTGCCTTGATAATGATATTGAGCTCCTTGAGCTCGCCTTCCTTGATGGAATCAAAGAGATTTTCAAGAGTAACTTTCTGATACTCCTTGAACTGCTCCTCCTTGGCCTTTGCCTTTCTCTGCTCGACAAGCTCTCTTGCGAGGCGTTCGTCATTGACGGCGTCAAACGCGTCGCCTGCCTGGGGAACTTCGGCAAGACCCATAATCTCTACGGGAACGGACGGACCGGCTTCATTGACCTTTCTGCCCTTGTCATCCGTCATAACCCTTACTCTGCCTACAGCAGTGCCGGCAACTATGATATCGCCGGATTTGAGGGTACCGTTTTGCACAAGGAGAGTTGAAACGGGGCCTCTGCCCTTGTCGAGCTTGGCTTCTATAACAACGCCCTTCGCGCGGCGGTTGGGGTTGGCTTTAAGCTCCTGCATTTCAGCCACAAGAAGAATGGACTCAAGCAGCTTGTCTATGCCCTGCTTTGTGAGAGCTGAAACAGGAACGCAGATGGTTTCGCCGCCCCACTCTTCCGGAACAAGTTCATACTCGGTGAGCTGCTGAAGCACTCTGTCCGGATTTGCGGCAGGTTTATCCATCTTGTTGATTGCAACTATAATCTGAACGCCGGCCGCTTTGGCGTGGTTGATGGCTTCAATTGTCTGAGGCATAATACCGTCATCCGCAGCGACTACAAGCACGGCTATATCTGTGGCCATAGCGCCTCTTAAACGCATTGAGGTAAAAGCGGCGTGACCGGGAGTATCAAGGAAGGTAATATTTTCGCCGTTGACATTGACTCTGTAAGCGCCGATATGCTGAGTAATGCCGCCAGCTTCACCCGCGGTGACGGAAGTGTTTCTGATAGCATCAAGAATTGAGGTCTTACCGTGGTCAACGTGACCCATAACGACCACAACAGGATCTCTGCGCTCAAGTGACGCTTCATCGTCTTCGCTGTCGTCGATTATTCTGTCTTCTATAGTGACAACCACGAGCTTCTCAGCCTTGGCGCCGAGCTCTTCGGCAACTATAGCCGCGGTCTCATAGTCAAGCACATCGTTTATTGCCGCCATCTGACCGAGCGAGAAAAGCTTTTTGATAACTTCCGCCGCGGTCATTTTGAGCATGGAGGCAAGCTCGCCTACCGTGATTTCCTCGGGTATCTTGAGCTGAAGCTGGGGCTTCTTGGCTCTTTCAGCGGCAATTCTCTCAAGACGCTCTTTCTCTGTTTCGCGCCTTGTGGGTCTGTTACCCTGCTTTCTGTACTGCTTGCTCTTCTGATTTATCTTCTGCTTTGAGGGGCCCCTCTCCATTGCGCTTGCTGCGGAACCCGGAGCAATTCTCTCATATTTTTCGTTATACTTCTCGAGGTCAACATTGTCGCTTCTGAGGTTGACTGTGGACTGCTCGCCTTTGGTTCTGGGCTGAGCCGCCTTGTCTTCCTTCTTCTTTTCGGGCTGCTTGCGATTATTCTGAGGCATAACAGGCATCTTGGGCGCCTTGGTTTTGCCTGTTGCTTTTTCGGCAGCGGGTTTCACGGCCTTCTCTGCCGGCTTCTCTTTTTCGGGAGCCGCTTCCTTCTTTTCAGCCTTCTTTTCCTTTGCGGGTTTCTTCTCTTCTTCTTTTTTCTCCTGCTCGGGCTTTTCGGGCTCTTTTTCGGGCGCTTCCCCGCCCTTTTCGTCTGCTTTGGCCGCCTTCTTGGCTTTGGCGGGTTTGGCCTGCGCCTCTTCGGGAGCGGGAGCAGGCTCCGCTTCCTTCTCCTTGGCGGCGCCTGCGGGAGAAACAAGCTCAAAGTAAGCGTCGAGATTATCAACGCTGAACTGCTTGGTATAATACTCAAATATCAGATTGAGCTCATCCTGCTCAAGAATTGATGTACGGGTTTTCTTGCCCTCGTAATACTTTGCGAGAACATTTATTATTTCGGTAGGCTTTACGCCGAAATCCTTTGCTACGTCGGATACCTTGATTTTAGTTATCATTCTTTATCCTCCTTACGATCTGCCGAGTGCTTTCAGCAATGCGTCCGCCAAGCCCTTATCGTTGACGGTAAGCACCGCGGACCTGAGCCCCGTGGCTCTGCCGATTTCATTCATGTCATATTCTACGGTCAGCGAATCCGCCTGAGAATTGCGGAATTCACATTCGCGCCTGATTTCCTTTCTCAGCCGTTCTGAAGAATCACTGCTGAAAACACACAAAGCCGCTTTGTGAGATTTAATGGATTCTACCGAACTGTCGTGCCCGCAGCTGAGCTTGCCCGCTTTGCGGCACATTCCGAGGAGAGAGAGGAATCTGTTTTCATCCATTTTCCAGCTCTTCCTCCATCCGTTCAAAAACTTCGTCCGGTATTTCACACGAAAACGCCTTCTGGAGTCTTTTGGCTTTTCTGGCTTTTTCGAGGCACTCTCTGCTTCTGCAGACATAAGCGCCTCTGCCGGGCTTTTTGCCGACAAGGTCCACGGATATTTCGCCCTCCGGGCTTCTTACAACCCGTACAAGCTCTTTTTTGGGCTTCATTTCATTGCAGCCCGTACATTTTCTCATCGGAACGCTTCGACGCACAGCCATAGCAGACTCTCCTTCGGGTATCAGTCATCAAAATTTATTACCGGCTCCTCAAATTCGGGGTTAATATCTATCTTCCAGCCGGTGAGCTTTGCGGCAAGACGGGCATTCTGGCCCTTGTTGCCTATAGCGAGTGAAAGCTGATTGTTGGGAACGGTAACCTTGCAGCTTCTCTCCTCCTCGCTGAGTATCTCAACGGATATTACATTTGCAGGAGCGAGAGCCGCGGCAACAAACTTAGCGGGGTCATCGCTGTAGTTGATCACATCAAGCTTCTCGCCGCCGAGAGCATCAACGATATTGTTGATTCTCTGACCTCTCTGACCTATGCAGGCGCCGACGGGGTCAACATTTTCATCCGATGAGTAAACGGCTATCTTGCTTCTTGAACCGGCTTCGCGGGCTATGGACCTGATTTCGACGGTGCCGTCAACTATTTCGGGCACCTCAACCTCAAGCAGGCGCCTTACAAGGCCGGGATGAGTTCTGGAGATTTTTGCCTTGGGGCCTTTTGCGCCCTCGATAACTTCGGTAACATACACTTTGATATACTCGCCTTCTCTGAGCACATCAGTGGGAATCTGCTCGCTTCTGGGCAGGCGCTCAACGACCTTGCCGATTTCAAGGAAGGCATCGAGAGTGTCGGGATCGACTCTGATAATCTTGCAGGTGGCAAGCTCCTGATTCTTTTCCTGAAGCTCCTGCCTCTTGCGCTCGGTCTCGGCGTCACCGATATTCTGGCGCAGAAGATGCTTGCCTTTAACCGCCGCGATTCTGCTGACCGCTTTGGTGTTGAGCTCTATATCGATGGTGTCGCCCACATTGATTCTCTTTCTGATTTTCTTTGCTTCATCAAGTGAAATTTCTTCAATTTCATCCGTGACTTCGTCAACGACTCTCTTGCGCACAAAAATTTTGAGAGTGTTCTTTTCTGGGTTTATATCGCAGAAGACTATATCTCTGTCGCCGTAATCCCTCTTGACGGATGTGATAACGGATTTGGAAATGGCTTCGTAGAGAGCTTCAACAGGCACTCCCCTTTCCTGAGCCATTGCAGATACAGCTTCAAAAAATTCTGTGTTTTTCATTTTTCCTGTCAGTCCTTTCTTAATCGTCAAAATCATCCAGACGGATGAATGAAGTTTCTTTCTTTTCAATGTTCATTGCGCTGCCGTCCTCAAGACGGAGCACAATGCTGCTGCCGTCGCTGCTTTCGAGCACGCCGCAGTATTCGCGTCTGCCGTCAACGGGTCTTATGAATTTCACCTTGATATCAGCACCGATGAACTTTTCAAAATGCTCCGGCCGTGTAAGGTCTCTCTCTATGCCGGGGGATGACACTTCAAGGCAGTAGCTCTGCTCAATGGGGTCAAGCTCATCAAGCGGAGCGTCAAGGGCGCGGCTCATATTCTCACAGTCGTTGATATTAACTCCGCCCTCTTTATCGATAAACACTCTGAGAAACCAGTCCGCTCCTTCTTTTACAAAACGGACATCCCAGATTTCGAGGCCCAGCTTTTCGGCGATGGGCTCGGCAAGCTCACGCACCGCAGCGGAAACATTGCCGCCCTTTCCTTTTGACATAAAACCGCTCCTTTGCAAAAACAAAAGAGCAGGTTGCCCTACTCCTTTGCTTAATCTCATATTCTAACCGTTACGCATTATACTATATAAATAATTAAATGTCAATAAAAATTTTAACAGTAAAAACCGCTCCGCCCTGCTCGTCAGAACATGATAACCGCCTGGTTATAAAGCATATTCCAGTTGCTCATAAAGAGGTTTTTATCCTGCTTGTAGCCGGCTGTTCTCGACGGGTTGTTGAGATACACATAGTTCTCATCATATCCGACAAGCACTGCGCAGTGCTCGTACTTAATCATGGTGAATGTGTCACCTGTCGGTTTACCGTTATTGTCAATTATTCTCCAGGTTATATCCTTTGAAAGCTTGTTATCGGTGTTGCAGCACCAGACAACCACCGGGCATCCCTTTGCCACAAAGGTGAAGAGCTGATCCGCCGTGCAGCCCGAAATGTTATAAACCCTGTCTTTTCCGGCAATGGATTGCATTGCCGTTACGAGCGGAGGAGCGAAACAGCCGTAAGCGCCGTCAGCCATCTTCTTTGTCGGGTCGCCGACAAAGCCCTTGAAGGGATCGCCGCCGAACCATTCATTGCCCTGCTTGAAGTATTTTGATGCCTTGGGAGTGGCCGCCACAACATCCTTGATGGTTACGGAATCAAAGCCGAAATAGTTCATGACCATAGCAGCGGAGGCCGCCTCACAGCCCATAGGATAACCGAGCTTGTTCTGATCGAGGAAAGGAACACCCGTAATCATTGAGGCCTTCGGAAGCACAAAGGGAGTTGACGCCGGCTTCGGTGCCTCAATGGGCTCAACGGTGATTTTAATCTCTTTGGGTACGGTATCGTAGCCTACAAGGAAGCAATGTGACTTGAGGCCGTATTTTAGCACTTTGGATCTGAAGGTGTTACCGCTCATTTTGATGTTGCCGACTTTGATTTCCTTGATATAGCCGGCAGTGCCGAGCGAGCCGTCGTGAGAAACAATTTCAATCCACTTTGACGGATCTTTGTCAAGAGTGATGGTCTTGTTTTCCGCCTTGGCGTAATCGTTTATGAGCGTCTTCATTTCCTCGGCAGTATAAGTCTTGGTGGACTTTACGGGAGTCTCGGGGCTGGATACTCCGCCCTTAAGATACTCAATTTCACTGCCGCCCCAGACGTTCACGGAAGATGCGGTCTTGCACGCGGCGTTGGAGAAATAGAAGGTCTGAGCGGGATTGCCCTTATAATCAAGGTAGGTCGCCTTGGGAGTATCGGTTGTCTTTGACATGCCGAGCACAGCCAGGCACGCTTTTTCGACATTGGTGCCGCTGTATTTGAAATCGGATTTATAGCCCTGACCGTTACCGTAGCCGTAAACTTTGGCATAAGTGTAAGTGGCAACAGCCTGAGCCTTCAGAGCTTCCAAAGGTGATCCGGACCCGATTTCCTGAGCGACTGTTTTGCAGAGGAATTCAAGTATGGAAACTTTCTTGCCGTTTTTGTTGACTGTAGCGGGAGTTGATGAATCCGTTTTTAAGGTGGTGCCGGGGTAATATCTTGTGAGAATATCACTGTACTGATATCCGGCTTTTGCAATCAATATGGCGCCGTCCTGGCTCATTCCGACACCGTGACCGTAGCCGTAAACAAGGAAGTTGAACTTGCCGTTTTTGGTTTCAGGCTCGGTGGGTGTTGTGGGGGTAGTGGGCGTTGAAGGCACATTGGTATAGGGATTCTTGATATAATCGAGAGGATTGACCCTTTCAATGCCGTTGTCTTTTTCTTTCCAGACCTCAAGGTGAAGATGCGGCCCCGTTGCGTTGCCCGTCTGACCGATATAGCCCAGAAGGTCGCCCTTGCGGACAGTATCGCCCTTCTTGACCTTGACAGAATCGGCGTGAGCGTAGAAAGTGGAAATACCGTCTGTGTGGCTCAGACACACACAGTTGCCGTAGCCGAGATTATCTTCGTTGTCATTGAGGGCTATTGCAACCTTGCCGTCTTTGACAGCGTAGAAGGGCTCACCCTTGCTGCTTCCGCTCGTGAGCACAATGTCAATACCGCCGTGATACGAGCCGTCATCGTAATTCGGAAATCCGGCGGAAACATAGCTGGATTTCTTGAGAGGCCATATCATATCCGATGTGTCCTCAACTATTGTGCCGGGGTCAGTGCCGGGAAATGTGGGAATGGTTATCCCGCCTCCGCCGAGAAAGGACGTTATCATCTGAACAACGACCATCAAGACAGATATCAGTGCAGAGAGAATCTGTTCCATGGTTTTTCCTCCTGAAAACAAATTAGCTTTATTTCATCACAAAAATTTATTCAAGAAAGCACAAAGAAAGCGCTATCGCGTACTGGGCAAGATAATAAGATGTGTGGTTGACGATAATATCAACCGGTCTGTTTTTGCCGTCTCCGAAATATGTTCCGTTGAGTATAAGATCGGAAAACAGGAAGAAAATGCTCGCAACGAAGAAAATATTGAGAGGAATTTCCTTGAGATGATGGAGAAGCGCGAATGAGCCGGAAAAAGCGGAAATTGAAATAACAACCGGGCTGTACGCGGCAACAATCCCTTTGAATTTGCCGTATTTCACCTTCATAAGGTCCTCGGTGAGAAGCACAACCACGCAGAATGCCAGCGAAACAAGCACGGGCACAATGAGATACATCGGGTGGCCTTTTACATAAAATCTCGTAATCAGGCCTGCGTCATACACAAGATGACCGAAAAGAAACACCATAAAGCCGGCGTAAGTGTAAGGAATGCCGCATTCCGGATGAGTAAACTTGAGGTCGAGCCATATATCGCCGAGAAGGCCGAAAAGCAGCGCAAGGATGACAAACGCGCAGTATTTTGAATTTGCTTTATCAAAATCATTTGTCGCGAGAGCGCAGACGGCAACGCACATAAAGCCGAGCGAAGTGAACGACTTAAGGACCGTGGTCCACGGAGTGCAGCCTTTGATTCTGTGATACTGAAAAGCAAACAGCAGAATCATTCCGAGCGATGCAAATATTACGGGAAACAGCATAATCAAGCCCCCATATCACATATTGTTTATTGCAATGCGTTTACTATCTTTTTGAAATGTTCTCCTCTTTCTTCAAAACAGCTGTACTGGTCAAATGAGCTTGTGGTGGGTGAAAGAAGCACTGTATCACCCGGCAGGGCGATTTTGTATGCCTCATTCACGGCCTGCTCAAGATTGTCAACCACTGTGCCTTCGTCCCCGACAAGCTCCTTTACGAGCCTGGGGCCGCACACGCCGTAACCGATTACTTTTTTTACAGACGAGAGATTCTCGCGCAGCTCATCCATCGGCAGACCTTTTTCGAAGCCGCCCACAAGCAGAATCACTCCCCTGTCAAATGACCTCACCGCTATTACTGTTGCATCTGTGTTGGTGCCTTTGGAGTCATTATAATATTTAACACCGTTAAGCTCGCGCACAAATTCGATTCTGTGCTCAACACCTTTGAACTCCGAAACGGTACGCACTATAACATCATCCGGCACACCGAGTGCCTTTGCGGCGGAAACGGCGATGATAATATTCTGCAGATTGTGTCTGCCGACAATCTTTACGCAGTCAACAGGCAGCACTTTTTTGCCGCAGATGCAGATAAATCCGTCATCGATATAGCTGCAGGTGTCTTTTCTGTCAAGAGAAAAAGTCTGCACGCTGCACCTGACCGGGTATTTCGCGGTGTATTCGGCAAGCACCGGGTCATCACTGTTGAGGATGAACACATCGGAGCCCTCCATATTGCGGTAAACCTCGGTTTTGGATTTATAGTAGTTTTCGAGCCCGCCCATAAAATCTATGTGGTCGGGGGTGAGGTTGATGATGGAGGCAACCTCAGGTCTGAACTTATCTATGTTGACCAGCTGAAAGTTGGATATTTCGAGGGCTATATAATGCCCCTCCTCGTTCATGAGATTATTTTCGAGGACGGTTTCGCAAAGGGGTGTGCCGATATTGCCGCACACATGAGCCTTGCCGGGGAAAGCATTTCTGAGAATCTCATAAACAATCGTGGTGGTGGTCGTCTTGCCGTTGGTGCCGGTGATTGCCACATAGTGCTGGGGCTTTGCCACTCTGAACGCAAGCTCAATCTCCGTGATGACCTGCACTCCGTTTTCGGCAAGCAGGTCCATTGCGGGGCTGATATAAGGCACACCGGGGTTTTTGACACAGAGATCATACTTCTCGGCAAACACTTCGAGGCTCTGGTCTTTTATGGTAACGCCGATTTTTTCGAGCTCATCAGCTTCTTTGATTTCTTCTCTCTTTTTGCTCTCGGAGAGGACGATTTCCGCTCCGAGCAAGTTGAGAACTTTTATTGCCGCCATACCGCTTCTTGCCAGGCCGACGACAAGCACTCTTTTGCCTTTAAGGTCCATAATGGAAAACCTCCGAATAAAACTGTTCCTATCCGTGATATTATATAACAAATATAAATAAAAGTCAATGAAAGGATAAATATACGGATTTTATGCCTGGCAGGCATATTTCAATGTTGCAAATCACGGCGCCGTTTGATAGAATAGCTTAAAGAAGGCCTTGATTATTTATTGAGCAAAGGAGGATTCACCGTGTCCGGAAAATGGTATTGGGGAGACACTCATCTGCACACAACAGGCTCCGACGGAGCTCTGCGACTGTATGAGCTTATCGCGAAAGCAAAGAAGAATTCGCTGGACTGGATAATAGTAACGGATCACAACTTCAACAGCATCGAAAAAAGCTACTCAAGCGAAGGGCTGACGGTCATTCAGGGTCAGGAAATCACCGTTGAAGCCGGCCACGTGAATATATGGGGCGCGAAGGTTCCGGCCGAGCCTCCGTATGACATTCCCGATGAAAAGGCGTACGCCGATATTATGGAAAAATGCCGCAATGCCGGCGCGACCGTATGCCTCAATCACCCTTTCTGCTCACAGTGCGGATTCCGTATTCCGATAGACAATCTGCCTGCGGACTGTGTGGAAGTGTGGAACACCATACAGCACAGTGACAATGTGAGAAACCTGAACTGGTGGGTAAATCAGCTTAAACAGGGAAGACATATCGCCGCGGTAGGCGGCTCGGATTTTCACCGCGATCAGGTAAAGCGCGTTGATATGATGGCTATGCCCACCACGGTGACACACGCCGAGAGCAATACTCCCGAGGCTATCCTGAAGGCACTGCGCGAGGGCAGAAGCGTGATTACCTGCAAACCCGAAACATCAATGATATATCTGAGTGTGGACGGCGCTCTGCCGGGTGACACGGTGCCGTTATCCGCTTCGCTCAAAGGCAGCTGCAAAGCGACAAAGCTTCTGCCGGGTTTTGAACTGAAAATATTCAACAACGACTCCATGGTTTACAGCCACAAGGCAAAATTCTTTGAAAAAGTTCACACAGCGGAATTCAGCATTACACAGCCCGGCTTTGTACGCGCGGAAATAGATGTAAAGCTTGCGTCCCCTGTCAAAAAGATTTTCGGAGCGGCAGAAAGCAAATACCTTGCTCCGCGCTGCGAAACGCCGCCCGAAACGGCAGATGAACTGTTCTGGGCGTTCACAAACCCGGTATGGATTGAAGAATAAAGCGTTATCAGGGCAAGCAAAAAGATAAGAAAAAGGCCTGCAGACGGCAATCATCTGCAGGCCTTTGCTTTATTACGGTTAATAATCAGTTGAAAAAGAAAAACAGAATGCTTACAAAAAATGAGGAGATAGCGTCTGCTATTCCGTCTGCGAATGTCAATAATCCATCAAACATAAATATCATCCTCCCCGGATTTATTGTGGTTATATTATATCACCGTGCCGTGGTACATAATGTAAAATAAGATGAAATAAAATGTAAACTGTTTTTCAATTTTTACCCCGTGAAACCGATGAACGGATAATCTTCAATATAGTTGTAGATAACACACATATTGTCCGGAAGGCAGTCGGCGCCCTCCTCAAGATCAAGCTGCGGAATACATTCGCTGTGCATGAGAGCGAGCGGCGTTTCCGGCAGGAAAACAAGCATATCCTTTGCTTTTTCAAAGCCCGCGGAATCCGCCGGGATATAGCCGTATTCATCGCCCTCGTAAACCTTGCTTTTTTCGTCTGTTTTCTCAAACTCATCAATCACGGCAAGATAGGTATATTCATTTATCATTTCAGGTTTCGCGAATCTGCCGCGAAAAGTTGAGTAGTTAACATTGCGCTCCTCTTTTTGGCGGTATACTCCTTCGAATGCGCCGTCAGCGCTCAGGGTAAGAGTTGTGACACCGCCGCCGTTTGTGAAAGTATACTGCGTTGGCAGCCCGGCAAAGCTGAGCTTAGGTGTAAGGCTGTCGGGCGATATTTCTCCGCTTTTTACGAAACGCAGAGACACCGTGACCATTGCCGCGCCGGCGGCAATAAGCGCCGCGAGAAATATGATGACGGGCAGAGTTATTCTTTTGTTTCCGAGCTTGAGCATATCAGCCTCCGACAGGGTTCTTGAGCGCGTAAGTCATTTCGGTGGGAGTGCCGTCCTCTGTGCGCCATTCGCCCGTATAAAAGTTTCTGCAGCGCACGATTACTTCGTTTTCGTACACCTCCACCTCGGCGCCTACTCCGCTCTCCTTGAATATCTCGTTATCGTCCGGGCCGGCAAGCTCGGTCAGGCGGGGCAGATAGATTTCCGGGTATCCGTCATAACTGTGAAACGACCAGAAAAGATACGTTGACATATGAGTATGCCCGACAAATGAGAATATATCGTGCTCCTCATTGTAGGCAGCGAGCATCTCGGTGAGCCGGGATGAAGGGTTGCCGTTTTCATCAACAACATCATCCGCGGGATAATGCGAAAACACAAAGGCGGGCTTTCCGCTCTGCGCGGCTTTGCCGAGCACACCCTCAAGCCAGTCAAACTGCTCCTCGCTTATGTACATATCATAAACTTCCTGAGACTCCATTCCGAGCACAATAAAGTAATAACCGTCTATGATTTCACAGTAGTACGGGTGCTCAAGCTCTCTGCCGAAGAAGGTCCGGGTGTATTCATACCAGCGGCGCTGAAGAGTTTCATAATCCCATTCACCGTTGCCTATATCGTGATTGCCTACAACCGTCAGCACATTTTCGCTGCCGAGTATCTCCGCTACCGCGCCGTGAAACAGAAGATTCTCTGTAATCTGGCCGTTCATAGTGTTATCGCCGAGAAAAACAACAGCGTCATTCCCGCTTTTGTTTGCACCCGCATTACGCAGGGAATTCACGAACACATTGTAGCGGGCGGTGTTGTTAGCCTCAATATGGGAGTCTGACAGCACAGGGTAATTAAGCAAACAGCTGCCGGGAGATTTCACATCGTATTGCTCTGTGCCGACCGTGCCGGCGAACATCAGCATTACCGCCGTTATAATCCATGCGGTGATTTTGATAAAAACAGATTTTATAACCATATTTCACCCTCACTTTTTATAAAAATATTATACCGCTTTGGAAAAGCAAATGCAACAGCAACCGTTCATTGCGGGATTGCAGTTAAGTGATTCGGGTGATATAATAATCACAGACTTTAAGGGAGAGATGAAAATGTTTGAATACAGATGCTTCATGCTTGACAGTGTGCGCCATATGCAGAGCATAAGCGAAATCAAAAAGCTTATTGACGCAATTGACCGCCTCGGCTTCAATTACTTTCACTGGCACCTGACAGACGACCAGGGCTGGCGCTTTGAGAGCGAACGATACCCGCTGCTGAACACGAAAGCCGCGGTAAGGCCTTACTCAGACTTCGGCAGGACCCGTGCTGACGGACCGTACGGCAGAGTTTACACCAAAGCGGAAATGCGTGAAACAGTTGAATACTGCGCTTCAAAAGGAATAGAGGTTGTGCCTGAATTTGAAATGCCCGGGCACACAAGCGCACTGCTGAGCGCTTATCCCGAGCTCTCCTGCGGCGGTAAGGAAGTGAAAATAAAAACACATCAGGGTATTTTCAAGGATGTGCTTTGCATCGCAAACGAAAAGACATTTGAAACAATCACCGGAATCATCGATGAATTTCTCGAAATATTCCCCGGCAGATATTTTCACATAGGCGGTGATGAAACCCCGCACGCTTCCTGGAAAGCCTGCCCCGACTGCCGCGAACTTATGAAAAGGAGCGGAGTGAAAACCTACGCCGAATATCAGAATCTGTTTATGAACAGAGTGATTGACTACCTGGAGAGCAAGGGCAGGCACTGCATTGTATGGAATGAAGCAGCAAGAGGCGAAAATCTTGACAAAAGAGCGATTATCCAGTACTGGAAGGAACATGAGCCCTCAAGCATTAAGTTTATAAACTCAGGCGGAAAGGCAATACTTTCACCCTTCTCTTATTTTTACCTTGACTACGATTACGCAATCACCCCGCTGAACAGGGTTTATTCGCTCAATCCATATCTCAGAGGACTTACGCCGGAAGGCAGGAAAAACATTACAGGCGTTGATTCGCCCCTTTGGACGGAATACATTGACAGCACAGACGAGATTGAACGCAGGATTTTCCCGAGGCTTATTGCCGTTTCAAAGGTTGCGCACGGAGAAAACAGCAAACCTTATGAAGAATTTCTCAGGGAAATACCTGAAATCAGAAAGGCGCTGCCGGGATACGCATTTGAGGATGAAAAGAACTGGACAAAGCCGCGAATCACGAACCCTGCCGGCTGGCTGAAATTCGTGAAGGAGCATTACCTGAAATAAACCGGGTATGACTGATGAGCTGATGAGAAACAGGACTGCAGGATTTAATCCCGCAGTCCCTTTTTTCTGCTTCACCTGACAGCTTTTCAAAAAGCGAACATGCGAAAAAAAGTAAAGGCTCAGACAATGGAAGGTCGGAAGCAGAAAAGAATGAAAACAACGCAATTTGCGAGCGAAGACAGTATCGGGATACGGCAAGCGAGCAAAGGCGTTGAGAAAAGACAAAAACAATTATTCCTTCTTTTTAGTTAAATACGAGCAAAAAAACAGGACTGCGAGTTTATAATTCGCAGTCCTATATAACCTAATTGTCTTTTCGCTTTTCGCCTTTTGTGCGACGACCGGATCTTAGTCTTCGTTCTTCTTAACTGCCACTACTGCTACAGTACCTGCGAGAAGAGCAAGCACCGCGAAAGCGGGAACTGCGAATGAGCTGCCGGTGTTGGGAACATAGGTCTTAACGGGAGCAGCTGACTTTGCTGTGGTGGGAGTACCTGCTGTGGTATCGTCATCAACAAAAGCGGTAACGCCGTCGGGGTTGGTAACTACGGGAGAATCATCCTTCTCTGTTTTGTTGGGAAGAGTGGTCTTGGTGGTTGTGTCAAGCTTGTTGATGAGATCCTCAAGCTGCTTTACGGGGTCGGTTGAAGCAACTGTGGTTGTTTCCTTGGTTGCAGGAACGGTGATATCTTTTGAGGTATCTTTTCTTGTTTCGCCTTTGTCTGCTTCTGCACCTACTTTGGGTGTATCAGCAACAGGATCCTCGGCGGGCTTGTCAGCGCGAGTCTCAGTATTAGCTTCCATATTATTTTGTTCGGGAGGATCATCGGCAAAAGCTATAGCCGAGCATGCAAATACAGCTGCAAGTGCAAAAAGAACTGCAAGCAAAACTGAAATTGACTTTTTCATAAGTAAATCATCCTTTTCTTTATAATAATATTATTATATATTTAATTACATATTAATACTCTTTTGCCATATTGTCAAGGAAAAATTAATCTCCATCAATAGATGTAGGACTCAATCTCCTCATTTGCCGAAACGGAGAAGGCCTTTATCTTTGCGCCGGACACGGTGTAAAGAGTGTCACCCTCAATTACGGCTCTTGTTGCCGCATCGCCGGCAAAGCTGCTTTCGTGAACGAATTCACCCACGGTTTGCACCGATGCGCCGGATACTCTGTAAAGAATGTAGGAGCTTCTCTCGCTTCCGCCCGCGCTGACAATGACCGGGATTCCGAAGTAACCGGACGGGTCGGCAATCAGAGCTCTGCTGTCACCGAGAAGCACAGACACATCCGGACCGAGCCTGAATGAGTCAAGAGCGTCTCCGTTGCCCGAGTAATATGTGATGAGCGTTCCGCCGTCAGAAGCGGATGAGCCTATTTCAATTACTATATCGTCTGTCAGTTCGATTGTTTTGGCGTTGAGGGCGTGAGCGGACGCGGTGAATATCTGAATGTCAGCTCCGCTGAAGTGCACGGCTCTGCTCTCATCGCCGCCGGAAATATAGGCGGTGCTGCCGATGAATGACACGGGCAGGTCGGCAGCGCAGTCAAGAGCGGTTTCGTTTCCGGTGCTCCTGAGGTCCGCTGTGAGAGTGCAGGCGTACATACTGTCGCCCGGGCTGTAAATAATATACACTCCATCGCCGCTGTCGGCGTTTACACCCGCGCAAAGGCTGCCGCTGAAGGAATATGTGCCGGCGAGAGCAAGCCTGCCGGATACATCCGAAACGCAGTAAATCTCTGTGCGTTTTTCGCCGGTGTCAACCGCGGAAAGCTGCCTTGCTATATAAATGCCGTTTTCGCAAATGCTGATTTCGGAGTTTGCGCCGCAGCCGAGAATGCCGAGCATGGCAATTTCTCCGCCGGGTGCCGCTGCGTTTGTTTCCGTTATGAAAAGATAGGCATCTTCTCTGGCGTTTTCGGCCACGGCTATCTCCTCTTTATCTGCGCTGAGCGTATATCTGCGGCCCTGAGCTGTCAGAGCGGGCATACCCGAAACATTACCTGTGGTCACAAGGCAAAGCCTGCCGTTTCTGATTTCGGAGCAGATATAGGAGCCATCCTGCTCATTGGTCGCAAGCAGGGCAGGCGCGGACGGGTCGGATATATCGTAGAAAAGAGTTACCGTGCTGTTTTTTGAATGGTGAGCGGATGATGAGCCGGAAAAATCCCTGCGGCTGATAACAGCAACAAGAGTGCTGCCGTTAATATACATTTCGAGGCATTCGTCGGAGAGTGAAACGGCGTCGGACTCATACGGAGCTATTGATGAAATCTCTTTCATGCCACCTTTTTCGCCGGTTCCGATTATCTTTATGACCTGGGTGCCTGCCGAGGTGCTGCTGTCAACAGCAGGGGTAAGTACAAAGAGCATATCGTTGTGGTATTTTACTATGTCCGCCTCACGCGCGCTGTCATTGACGGCGGTAAAGCCGCTTCCGGGCTTTTCAACGACTATTGAAGCTTCCTCCTGCGCCGATACGCTTATATCCTCGTTTCCGGCTGAGGTTTCGGTGCCGGCGGCGGAGTTTCCGCGGGCGGCGTTGTCCTCGATTATCTCGCTGACCGCAAGGTCAAGCTCCTCCTTTGAGGTTATCTTCTTGATAAGGTTATCAATCTTAAGCCCCTCAAATGCGTTTTTGATTCCGAGATCGCTGTGACCGGTGCTGTTTCTCGCAAGAGCCGCAACGGCAAGTATCATAATGAAGCAGGCGGCAACGGCGGCTATCTTGCCGAAGGGTCTGAAGCGGTTGCTTTTTGCCGATGAAATCGGCACAACCTTTTCGCTCTGAGCATTTTCGAGCAGCGCGACGATGCTGTCTCTTGACAGTCTCTCCGGTGTGCTTATTTTCTGAGCGTCCTGAGCAAACATCTGCTCAAAACGGGAGAGGGTTTCCATATCGCTTTTATTCATCCGTGTCGCCTCCTTTCTCAAGTTCTTTACGCATTTTGGATAAAGCTCTGGACAGCTTTGAACGGACCGTCGCGTGAGGAATACCCGTTATGTCGGATATTTCCCTGGATGTGTATTCGTTGACTGTCTTGAGCATTACGATTTCTCTTTCTTCGTCTGTGAGCACTTTGAGCACGGCTTTAAGCTCGAGGGAGAGCTCAAGATTATCTATGCCTCCCCCGCCCGTCTCTGTCATACGCACGCTGTCATCAAGCGTCATATGAGCCATACGGGCATTGAACTGCTTGCAGCTTTCGGCGTGAAGTATTCTGAAAAGCCAGCCCTTGAATGACGACGGGTCCCTGAGATTGCGTATCTGCCTGAATGCAGACACCACAGCCTCGCTCACCGCGTCCTCGGCGGCATAGCTGTCACCGGTGATGGAGCAGGCATAGGCGTACATCTCTTTGCGGTAAATCTCGTAAAGATCGCCGAAAGCCTGCGTGTCTCCGTCGCGGGCAAGGACCGCAAGATCGTATATTCTGTTGTCCAAAGCCCCACCCGCTTTCATAGATTAGTGATAAATAAAAGCCGTTTTGTTGCACGGCGGATAAAAAAGTTGTCTTTTTAAGCAAAAGTCTGCCCGGAAGGCAATATGTAAATAAATTTATTAAAGTGAAAAAAAGTGTTGTATTATTTGATAAGTGATAGTATAATCATCCCATAAACTGTTGTGATCGTATGATCATTCTGAAAGGTGTGGAATCATGCTCGGCAAATATGTCAGAGTCAGGGTCACCAACCCCATCCACTCCGTAAACGGGCAGCGCGGCTTTACCTACGGGCTGAATTACGGCATTATCGAAGGAAAAAAGCATTTTGACTATGTCTCAAGCGGAGCGTATATTATGGGGATAAATCACCCCGTGAGAACATTTGACGGCAGAGTAATTGCCGTAATCAGGCACAACGACGGCACAGCGCCGGTGTATGTTGTCGCCCCTAAAAGCACAAGATTTATCAACCATCAGGTTGAAGACGCCGTCAGCTTTGCCGAGGAAGGCAGGATAAAAAAGCTGGACTGCCTGTATGAGCGCTCCTGCGGAGCGATAGTTTACAGATTTATCGGCGGCGAGCTGACATTTCTCCTTATCAAAAACAGCCGCTCATCCAACTGGGGTTTCCCCAAGGGTCACGTTGAGCGCGGAGAATCCAACAAAGACACTGCCAAGAGAGAGGTGCTTGAGGAAACGGGCATTCACATAACGATTCTGCCCGATTTCGCTTCAAAATCCGAATATACCATACAGGGCAGAGTTGAAAAAGCCGTGACGATTTTCCTGGCTAAAACAAACGATGTGAACACAAAAATCCAGCATGAGGAAATAGAGGACTACGCCTGGCTCAATTATGACAAGGCAATGGACCGCCTCAAATTTTCAAATGACCGTAATATGCTGAAAAACGCAAACGATTTTCTCAAAACTCAAGGCATTGCTGTTTGATGCAATGCCTCTTTTTTTAGGCTGTTACATCCTCAAAGCGGGCTGAAATATAGGCGGCGATTTTATCGGGGTTCACCCCGAGCATAAGCCCCCTCTGCCCGCCTGAGAGATAAATAACATCAAAGAGCTGAGCCGTTTCATCAATCACTGTGGGAAACTGCTTTTTCATTCCCACGGGCGAACAGCCGCCTCTTATGTATCCGGTGACCTTCAGCAGATCTTTTACATGAAGCATCTCAACCTTTTTCTCGCTGAAAATTCCGGCGGCTTTTTTCAGGTCAAGCTCCTCACATACGGGTATGCAGGCAACCGCGTACCCGTTTTTTTCGCCGGAAAAAACAAGGGTTTTGAATACGCAGTCCTTATCTTTACCCGTCTTTTTTGCCACCCCTGCACCCGAAAGGTCGCTTTCGTCAACCTCGTAAACGAGAGTTTCATATTCAATGCCCGCCGCTTCCAGCAGGCGCATGGCGTTTGTCTTTGTCATACCCGTGATATTCTGAATTCAAAGCTGTAGCTTCTGCCCGCTTTGAGCTTGTAAGGGTCATGCAGATAAGCGCAGCCGGGCATATCTCCGCCTACGCCTCTCATACCGGCGTCAAGCGAAAGAGTGATGAAATTTTCCTTGCGTAATTCGTAAAGATGCTTTGCCTTGTCAAGCTGCTCGGGGCTGTACCACGCCATATTGAAGCCGAAGGGAACATCGAGCGCCTCCACAATGAAGCCGTTTCCGTTTTCATCGAGCGCTTTAAGGCTCCTCACATCGCAGCGGTGGCCGTTTTCCTGAGGCCTCATATATCTGTGCTCAAGCTCATCAACCGTCATTGAGTAAATGCCGATTTTGGAGCCCGTCTTTCTGTCTGCATAGTTTTCCTGCGGACCTCTGCCGTACCAGGTGACATTCTCAAGCTCGGGTATAACAGACATCCTCATGCCTACCTTGAGCATGGGTATGAACAGACCGAGTGCCCTGTGCTTCACACTCACGCTGCCGTCGGGGGCAAAGAGGTAGGTGGTGGCAAGCCCCGAAACAAACGGAGCCGTCCATTTCACTTTAACCTCAACGCCCGAGGGAGTTGCCTGCGCCTTAACCGACGAGGCAAAGGTCTGAGCCGTGCTTCTCTTCCACTGATAGAGGAAGTGTATGCCGGAAAAGACAGGGGTAAAATTCAGATAACCTATATCATTGTCGGTCAGCGCCCTGAAGAAATCGGGCCTGAGCGGCTTTTCTATTATTTCTCTGCCGCCGTAAACAAGCGATGAAATCGCTCCGCCCTTTATTTCGGCGGTAAAGTCATCGCCTTTAATGCTCACGTTTCTGCCCTTCTGCAGGAATTTAAGCTCACCCACAGACGGCTTGCGCTGAGCGCAGGCCTGCTCTCTGACAACAATCTGGCTGCAGGAAATTTCGTAGCCCGCCTGAGCCCAGGGGGTGTTTTCCTTCTGAATAAACGACACATTGAGAAGAAGCTCTCCGGCAGGATACTTGGAAATGTCATACGGCAGTGAAACAATCTGCTCTGAGCAGGGCGGTATAACCGTATCCTCTATGATTCCGCTAACCGCGGCAACGCCGTTGAGAGTAAGCTCCCAGTAAATGTTGCAGTAAGAGGTGTCAACAAAAAAGTTCTTGTTCTTTATGATAACCTTGCCGGCCGCGGCATCGCAGTCCATTGCCTCAAGATTTGAATAAACTTTTTTAACCTCATAGAACGAGGGCTGAGGCTGTCTGTCCGCGGTTATAATACCGTTTGCGCAGAAATAGTAGCTGGTGTTTCCTTCGCCGAAATCCCCGCCGTACAGCCATTTTTCCTGACCGTCTTCATATTTTCTGATTGACTGGTCAACATAGTCCCAGATAAAGCCGCCGCACATATGGTCATAGTTTTCGAAATCATCCACATACTCTTTGAAGTTGCCCAGGCTGTTTTCCATGGCGTGAGCGTATTCGCAGTAAATAACCGGATGGTCCGCATAGACCGACGCAGGCACCGGCTTGTTGTCGGCCGCAAGGGTGTTGGCGACATTGTCATAGAGAGAGGTCTTGATTTCCTGCTGATTTCTCAGCTTGTCAACTATGCTCTCAACGGGGTACATTCTGGAGATGAAATCGGACTTGGTGAAATCAAAGTCGCCCTCGTAGTGAATGGGCCTTGACGAGTCAAGCTCAAGAATCGCTTTCTTTTCCTCGGCAAAATTGCTGCCGTCGCCGGCCTCGTTGCCAAGCGACCAGAAGCAGATGCAGGCGTGGCTTCTGTCGCGCAGAACCATTCTGCGGGCTCTGTCGCAGACCGCCTCGGTAAAATCGGGGTTGTCGCCGGGGCAGTTTTTGCGCCTTACTCCGTGGCTCTCAACATCTGCCTCATCCATCACATAGAAGCCGAGCTCGTCACACATATCATAGAGCATTTCCCTGTTGGGATAGTGGCTTGTGCGTATGGCGTTTATGTTTGCCTTTTTCATCAGGTGCAGATCCTGCTCATATCTGAAATCGGGAATCGCCCAGCCGTTGTCGGGATCGAAATCGTGGCGGTTGACACCTTTTATGATGACTTTCTCGCCGTTTATGTAAAGCACATTGCCCTTTATTTCGGTTCTGCGGAAACCGACCCTGACCGCCTTGGCGGAGAGAATCTGCTTATCCTTTTTGAGCACAATTACAAGCTGATAGAGCTCCGGCTTTTCGGCAGACCAGGCCCTGACATTTTCTTCGGTATACTTATATCTGAGCACTGTCTTTCCGGAGGGAGCGGTGAATTTTTCGGCGGCAACCTTTTTGGGCTTTCCGCGGTCAATAATTGCGACCTCAAGAGCGCAGTCGGTATCTTCACCGTAATTCCTGACTGTAATTTCAAGATTCAGCGTGCCGTCCCTGTAATCATCGGTAAGGCCCGTATCCGCAAAGAAATCACGCACGCAGACCTTCTCCTCGGCATAGAGGTAAACATCCCTGTAAATGCCGCTTAGGAACCACATATCCTGATCCTCAAGATAAGTGCCGTCCGTGTAGCGGTAAACCTCAGTCGTCACCCGGTTTTCGCCTGGCACCACATAATCCGTGATATCAAACTCCGCGGGAGTCATTGAGCCCTGCGAATACCCGACTTTTCTGCCGTTTATATAGAGGAAGAAGCCGGCCTTTACCGCGCCGAAATTTATGAATATCTCCTTGCCCTCAAAGCTTTCGGGCAGATTGAAGCTGCGGCGGTAAATGCCCACCTCATTCTGATTGTGATCGATTTTCGGTATCTCGCTTTTTACGGTGGAAACAGCCTTGGGGAAGAAAGCGCAAAGATAAATCGGCTTGCCGTAGCCCTTCATCTGCCAGAGCGAAGGCACCTCGATATCGTCCCACATATCGTCATTGAAGTCAGCCGTTTCAAAGCCGGCGGGCAGATTGTCAACCCCTGTCTGCCAGTAAAACTTCCATCTGCCGTTAAGAGAGAGATAATCGGGCGCGGGTTTGCCGTCCACAGCATCCTTCACCGTTTTGCGGGGAAGGGTGTTATTGTGCCCGTCCTCTTTGTTTTCTTTTATGATATACGGGTTTTCCCAGTATTTAAGCTCCTGCGCCATAATGTCGTCCTCCATATATTATTTTATTCTGAATTATTATACAGGATAATTATCATCTTTTCAAGTGCGATGCGAACTTATGGACGAATTGTTATTATACCGCGGCGGAATCCGGCACTTTATTTTCGCATCGCGCGGTGATATAATATGAATAATGATTTTCCGGGAGGTGATAAAGCTGAAAGAAGAAAACAAGGTAGGTCTGATCGATTATCCGAGGCAGCTGGATATTTCATTCTGTGTTTCACACGCCGCGGGAGCGGCTTTCGGAATTGCCGCGCTGATAATATCGCTTATAAAGACATGCGGGTCCGGCAGCGCTTTGCGCATTGCCTGCGCCGCAGTTTACTGCCTTTCGTTTATCGCGGTTTACGGCATTTCGGCGCTTTATCACGGTCTTCCCCCCGGAAGGGCGAAAGTGATTGCGAGAAGGCTTGACCATATTGCGATTCCGGTGCTTCTCGCGGGCACGGCAACCCCCTGCGCTCTGATAACGCTATACCGCATAAGTCATATCCATGGCATAACCGTCTTTTGCGCCGGCTGGGCTATTGCGCTTTACGGACTTGCCGCAAAGCTGTTTTTCTTTAACAATGAAAAGCTCAAAACGCTCGGTATGGTGATATACTTCGCGGGCGGAGCGGCGATGCTGCTGAGCGCCGTGCCTTTGCTCGGCACAATAAACAGAACCGCTTTTATCCTGCTTGTGCTCGGCTGTATTCTCTACGGCGCAGGCGCGGTCTTCTGCCGTATGGGCATAAAAAAGCCCGCTTATCACCTGCCGTTTCATATCCTCGTGCTCGCCGGAAGCATAGTGCAATTTGTCACTGTTTACCATTATGTGCTCTAGCATAATTAACAAATTGTTTCCGTCTTTTTGTGCATTTTGCTGTCTGTTAAACAACAGGCTGAAATGATATAATTGTATAAATACTTTTATAGGGGGATAAACCTATGAAAAATGAAAAAGCCGCCTCGGCACAGGCGGAGAAGCTTAATTACAAACGCACCTTCCTCATCGGCTTCGGCTTTATGGGCTGTATGCTGATGTGGTCAGTGTACAACTCCTATGTTCCTGTTATTTTCAGGGCAAAGCTCACTGAGCTGACAGGCGGAAATCTGCCCGCTTTCCTTTCGGTTGCCCTTCTTGTAAACGCCATTATGACGATTGACAACATTTTCGGCGTTATCTTCCAGCCCTTTTTCGGCAAGAAAAGCGACCACACGCATTCAAAGCTCGGCAAGAGAATGCCTTACATCATTATCTGCCTGCCTCTTTGCGCGCTGTTTTTCAGCTTCATACCAGTTGCCGCAACGGTCAAAGCCGCGGGCCTGAGCATAGCGCTTATGATGAGCGTTATTATCTTCTTCAATTTCACAATGTCCGTCTGGCGTTCCCCCGTTGTTTCGCTCATGCCGGATTTCACACCCTCTCATCTTCAGAGCGACGCCAACGCCGTTATCAACATCATGGGCGGCATCGGTCAGATGATAGGCTTCGTGGTAGGCACCATCGCCACCGCAATAGTCGGCCTGCTCGGTTTCACTCAGCTCAAAGAAGCCCTGAGCGCGAAAACAAACACTCTCGGTCAGCTGCTTGAGGTTGACGCGCAGGGAGTGCCCGTAATCAGATACCTTGCAGACAAAGCGTCAATCGACCCCACCAGGCTCGAAAACTTCATCGAGAGCGGGCGCGACACTCTCACCGTTGACGGTCAGGTTGTAGCCGAAAAAGTCGCCAAGCTCACAAACGGCGAGCCCACCTATGTAAACTACACCCCCATTTTCCTTGTTGCAGCCATTATTTCCGTGCTCTGCCTTCTGGTGCTTGTAATTTTCTACAAGAGAAACAAGCAGTATGACCTTTCCGCAAAGGTTGAGCTTGAATCGGCAGAGGAGAAACCCAAAAAGATTAAAATCCGCGATCTTCCCCTCACGAAAGCGGAGAGAAGAAGCCTTCTCGTTATGCTCGCGGCTCTGTTCCTTATAAACAACGCAACAGAAGCCATCGTTCCCAATTTCACAAACTTCGCTCTTGATACACTCGATGTAAAGCCCATTTATTCAACCCTTATGATGGCAATATTCGCTGTTTCTCTCGCCGCCTTCGGCATTCCCGCCGGAGCCATGGGCAGAAAACTCGGGCGCAAAAAGACCATAATAATAGGTCTCAGCGTAATAGTAATTATGTTTGCGATTTACCTCGGAGTTTCACAGTTTGTAAATAACAGAACATTCACCTGGATAGTGCTCTGGATTGCCCTCGTGGTAGGCGGCGCGGCGGTCGGCTGCATCAATATAAACACCCTTCCGCTTGTGCTTGCGATAGGCGGGCGCGAATATGTGGGCACCTTTACCGGCTATTACTACACAGCCACCTTCTCGGCTGCAATCACCGGCCCCATCCTCTGCGGTCTGGTTGTCGGTCTCTTCAATGATGACTACAACTTCATGTTCCTGTTCTGCGCGATTATGTTTGCTCTCGGCCTCGCGGTCATCACGCAGGTTAAGCACGGCGAGCTTTCCAAGGACGAGGATGACGCCTGGCTCAAGGAAGCTGTTGAAGAAGCCGAAAAAGACTGATTAAAAATAATATCTGCAAATAAAAAAGTGAGGACTGCACACTCTGCAGTCCTCACTTTTTATATGAATCTGTTTTTACGCAATCATACTGTTATAAATCGGTGCCGGCGTTTCTCCTGAAGTGGAAAAGATACTGCTGAGCTATGCCACGCACTCCCCACGTGCACTCCGGAAGACCGTCGGGGTAGGTTTCCGCGAGTATCTTTTTAACCCAGGTATCAACGGGCAGCGCGTCCGCTTTTCCGAAGCCGTAAAGCAAAGCGCAGGCGGCGACCTTGTCACCGACTCCCTTGATTTTTTTCAGCTCCTGCGCCCCGGTTTCAATATCGGATTTCTCAATCAGACCGAAATCAACCTCTCCCCCCGCAACCTTTTCGGCGGCGTCAAGGATGTATTTCACCCTGAATCCCGCGCGCAGAGGAGCGAGCCCGTCGGCTCCGGCTTCCAGCACTCTGTCGGGACCGGGGAAGGTGAAATCACCGTTTCCCAGATCATCGCCGAGGGCTTCGCACATACGGGAAATAATCCCCTTTATGCGGGGTATGTTGTTATTTTGCGATATAATGAAGGAGCAGAGCGTTTCCCACGGCTCCTGACGCAGAATTCTGATGCCCGGGTAGGCCTCGACCGCCTGCCTGAGGTATTTATCCGCGGCAAATTCTGCGTAGAGCGCTTCATAGTCACGGTCAAGGTCAAGATAGGGGCGCCAGATTTCATTGAATTCTTTTTCATCGGTATCATAGAATACCGCGGTGTCCCCGTCCTCCTTCACGGTAAGCGCTCTTCCGAAGGCCACCCCGTGCAGGGTACCGTCATCCGTTTTTTCCCAGCGGAAAGCCTGCCCGCAGTCAAAAGAAAGAGAAATATTCAGGGCATTTTTGTGCAATACATAGAATTTCTTTTCGTTCATATTTTTGCCTCATTTTGTGAATAACTTCGGTTTTTCACGCCGAAAATCCGTAAAAATCAAGGGTTTTAAGCCAATTTGTTCACTTTATTCACACAGTTATTCACTTTTTTTCACTGCTTTTCCGATGTTTTCACCCGATGTGAACAGACGGAATTAAGCACGCAGTTTTCGCATTTCGGCCGCCCGGAAACGCAAGTTTCCCTGCCGTGAAGCACACACCTGTGGCAGAAATCGTTGCTCTCATCCGGGGGAAGAATGGCCCTGAGCGCCGACTCAACTTTGGCAGGGTCTTTCGTATTCACAAGCCCGAGCAGATTGGTTATCCTTATCACATGTGTGTCTGTAACTACCGCTCCGGGTTCGTGATAGACATCGCCCATAATAAGGTTAGCCGTTTTTCTGCCTACCCCGGGAAGAGCGGTGAGCTTCTCCATGGTGTCGGGCACCTTGCCGCCGTGCTCGTCTCTGATAATTCTGCACATTTCCACTATATCTCTCGCCTTAGCTCTGTAAAACCCGCAGGAGTGAACCAGCTTTTCAACATCAGCGACATCCGCCCGGGCAAAATCATCGGCATTTCTGTACTTTTCAAACAGAGCGGGCGTTACCAGGTTCACCCTGGCGTCGGTGCACTGAGCGGAGAGGCGGGTCGCTATCAACAGCTCCAGCGGATTACCGGCGTCAAGGCTGCAGAGAGCGCCGGGGTATTTTTCTTTAAGAGCATTTACGGCAAAAAGCGCCTTTTCTTTTTTATTCATTATGCAATCCTCTTGAAGTATTTTTTCGTTACGATTATACAACATTTGCAAACAGAAATGAAGCGATATGTAAATTTTTTTTTCGAATAGGCTATTTTATTGATTTTGAGGTATTTTTGTGCTATTTTTAAAATGTATCTTAACACAGAAAAATCTGTAAACGGAGGTAAGGCAATGAAAAACAGATTAACCGTAATAGTTTCAGTCGCTATGAGCGTTTTGCTTATAGTGTCGGTTTTCACGGCCTGCTCATTCAATAAGGAAAGCAGCACTGAGTCCACCACTCTCGCACCGGACGAAAGCTGGAACTCAGGTGAAAACGAATCATATCAGCCGGTTGAGATTGAAGGCGTTGAGCTTGCGGCCATAGTTTCCGAAGCTCTCGGAGAAGAAGCCGAAGGCTTCGACGGCGACCTCAGCTCGCTTTCCGAGGACCAGCTTAAAAAAGTTGTAGCCCTTGCCGAAAAGGAAGGCTACGCTGTTGAAACAAACGCCGACGGCAAAACAGTTATCAAAAAAGACAGCAGCATTGAATCAAGCGACATTTCGGACGAAAAAGCAAGCGATATTATGTCCGATGCCGGAGTGAAAAGCTCCACCCGCCTTTCAAGAGAGCAGTATGAGAGAGTATCAAGGGCGGCAAAGGACCGCGGCGCTTCGGCGGTTACAGATAAAAACGGAGACGTCAGGATTATAGAAACTTCGTCTGCGGCGGCAACAACCACTACAACACGCGCTTCCTCAGGCAGATCCGGCAGAAACAACAATACCACCAATCCCGAGCCGGATAACCCCCCCGCAGGCACAACCTCTTCCGGCAGCAGAAGCACAACTTCTTCGGCTTCCGGAACAACCACTGCAAGAACAACGACCACAAGGAGCAATCCCGTTACTCCCCCCACCTCCATAAAAAGCCCCGTCGGCGGCGAAACAGTGAAACCGTCTTTCACGGAGGCCGTAACAGCCGAAAGTTACAAGGTAAGCGATGTTCAGCCCGATGCCACAAACACATTCAAAGACAAGGGTTCATTTACCACATTCAACTCCTGCGCCGCAACAGATGACGGCGGCGTGGTTTGCGTGGGCACTCAGATGCCCGAAGGCGACAGCAACCCCCTGATTGTAAAATTCAATAAAAACGGCAAAGAAAAATGGAATGACACATACAGCGCTGATTCTCTTTCCGATTTTGCCGATGTCGCGGTGCTCAAGAACGGAAGCATAGTTGCCGTAGGCACCACCACCGCTTCCGATATAGCTCCCCAGTCCGAATATAAAGCGATAAACACCGCAGAGGGCATCATTGCGAGATATTCAGATAAAGGCAAGAGAGAAATGTTCAGAATATTCGGCGGCAGCGGCGGCGATTTGCTGTACGCGGTTGCCGCAACATCCGACGGCGGATATGTTGTCGCCGGTGAGACAGATTCTCCCGACGCCGACCTCAAAAACGTGCCAGGCGAATACTGCAAGGCTTTTGTCGCAAAGTTTGACTCATCCGATAATATTCAGTGGATTCAGGCTGTTTCCTGCCCGCGCAAATCCTATTGCCGTGTAAATGATATCTGTGTTTCGGGCGACGACATTTACGCTGTAATTCAGACCAACGCAAAAGCAGGCGATTTTGAGACAATGGATGGAGCGAAAAACGGCAGAGTTTTCAGCGTTGTCGAAAAGCTTGACAGCTCAGGAAAACAGCAATGGATGAAAGACTTTTATGAGAACGGCTCCGTAGAGCTTGTTTCAATCACCCCCGCCAATGACGGCGGCTGCGTGGTCGGCGGTTACTACAGTATCCTTTCAGGCGGGCTGAAAGGCTCATTCAACGGGCCTCACGAATACTATGCCGGCGGTAAGGAAGGCGTTATACTTCGTGTTGACGGCAGCGGAAGATTCAGGTGGTTCCAGAATATAAAGGGCTCGGGCAACGATTTTATAAAGGGAGTTACAGCCATACCCGAGGGCTACGCTTTTATCGCGCAGACAAACTCCACCACCCGTGATTTTGTATTCCCGAGCAAGGGAGACTACGACTGCTACTTTGGCATAATTGAAACCTCAGGCGGCAAGCCTGTCAAGATGAGGTCATTCGGCGGAGAAGGCACAGACACCGCGGGAAGCATATGTTATGTCGGCGACGGCACCGTCTTTGCCTGCGGAAACACAAACTCAAAAGGCGGCGACTTTGCCGATGTTGACGCAAAGAGCGACGGCTCCGCACATGTGGCGTTTATCAGAAAATACGAACTCACAAGTGAGAAAGCGTAATTATATGAAAGATTAATAATATAAAGTCAATTGTAAAAAGGGACTCCCCGGCGGGGAGTTCCTTTTAATTGCAGGAGCTTTTCACTATTGACACAGACCGGGTTTTGTGGTATATATAGGATGACAATTCAGAAGTGTACTGCTTTCTTTAAGAAATAAGGGGCAAGTTCGGTGAAAATCCGTCGCAACTTCCATTACCGTAATCGGCCTTGAGCCGTTAAGTCGGAATACCCGCAGTGCATTTGTTTGGTGCGGCATATTGCCGCAGCATTTTTGGGGATGAAAAGTGCAGCCGTTTTATGTTTTTGCGTGTGCACTTTTCGTGAAGGCATTTAACAGTTGCGCTTGTCCGGCAATCCGGGCAGGCGCCTTTATTTTGAGGTGAATATGACTGATTATACCAAAACCGACTGTATAGCTCTGCTGAACAGAAAATATGCCGAGCTCAAAAGCGACGGCGAAACAAGGTACCCTGCCCAGAGGGACTTTACAGGAAGGGAAGTTACCGCAATCAAAGCTTTCCTGGGCCCCTGGCCGCGCGCGCTTGAGGCGGCGGGTATAAAGCCGGCGGACCCCGAAAGACTTGCCAAAAGGCAGGAAAAACGAAAAGCGCAGAAACGCAAAGCAACTCAGCGCAAAACAGCAAAAAAATCAAATAACGGAGCTGCCGAATAACCGCAGACCCGAAGAAAAGGAGATATATTTTATGAAAAAAACACTTTCAATCCTGCTCGCTGCAATTATGATGCTCAGCTTTGTCTGTGTGGCATTCGCAGCCGACAGCACCAACGTAACCGTAACAATCGCCAATGCGGGCAGCCTTGTGCTCATCAACAAAACGGTTAAGGTTACCGATATCGACAGTGATAAAGCAATCACCGTAAACGACGTGCTCTACTGCACTCATGAGCAGTATTATGACGGCGGAGCCGAAAAAGGCTATAAAGCCGGCGAAACCCAGTGGGGTCTCAGCCTCCAGAAGCTTTGGGGCGTTGAAAACGGCGGAAGCTACGGCTATTATGTAAATGACAAAGCCGCCTGGTCGCTCACCGACACCGTAAAGGCCGATGACAGCGTTTACGCTTTTGTTTATTCCGACCTCAAAGAGTGGAAAGATCAGTATGTCTATTTCGACAAGAAAACTGCCGATGTTGACGCTTACTCCGAAATAGAGCTCACTCTCAGCACAGTCACATTTGAGTATGACGCTCAGGGCACTTCAACTGCCAAAGCCGTTCCCGTTGAGGGCGCTGAAATCCTTCTTAACGGCAAAGGCACAGGCGTTAAGACCGACGCTCAGGGCAAGGCCTCAATAACCGTTACAAAGACCGGCGAGAGCCTCATCTCCGCTTCCGCACCCAAAGATATGGTTATCACTCCCCCCGCCTGCGTTGTAAATGCCAAGTTCAATCTCGGCAACGTGATTTCCTATTACATCAACTACATCATCAGCCTTATCAAAGGAATCTTTTCAAGATAACTGTTTTAAACTTTTGGGAATATGAAGAGAAAATACGCTGAGGTGCTGTCCCTCCTGACAGCCTTATTCTTAATAATTCCCGCGGTATTGCCCGGAGCTTTCAGCTTCCGGGCTAATGCCGTTTCTGCGGCGGATATCGAAAGCACGATAAACGCTGTTTTCAGGGATGAGTGTGCCTCGGCGGGCGCCGGCTCGGTTCAGGATCTTATAAACGGCAAATACACCGAAAAAGCCGGTGTCACCTCAGACTGGTTTATTTTCTCTCTTGTGCAGTATGCAGGGAGCAAATACGATTATTCTTCGTACGCGCGCGCGCTGGACCGCTACGCCGAAAATGACTCCTCTGCGTCAGCGTCCACAAAGGAGCGGTATGCTCTGAACCTTGCTGCAATGGGCACAAACAGCGGGTTTATAAAGACAACGGTCAACAATGAAATAGGCAAGCTCGGGATTATGAGCTATATTTTCGGGCTTCACCTTATTTCAAACGGCTACACCTCGTCAAAATATAAGGCGGATGATATAATAAACTACCTCCTGTCCGTACAGTTTGACGACGGAGGCTGGGCGCTCAACACGGATACGGGCACATCCGATGTTGATATCACAGCTATGGCGGTGCAGTGCCTTGCCCCGTATTACGCAAGAAACTCAGCCGTCAGAGAAGCTGTTGACAGAGCAATATCGCTCCTCTCTTCAAGGCAGCTCAGCGACGGAGGTTTTTCAAGCTATTACAGCGCGAAAAATCCCGAGAGCGCAGCCCAGGTCATTGTGGCGCTCACATCCCTTGGCATAAACCCCCTGACCGATGCGCGATTCATAAAGGGAGGAAGGTCGCCTGTTGATTCCATGATGGATTTCAAAGCTACAGACTTCGGCTACTCCCACACAAAGGACGGGCAGTACAATATATCCGCGACTTCACAGGTGCTTTACTCACTTATTTCGATTTACCGCCTTGATAAGGGCAAAGGCAGGCTTTATGACCTGAACTCCGGAGTAAAAACCGACATTTCCCCTGCGCAGACCTCATCGAAGCCTTCGTCAACCGCTAAGCCCGCATCAACCTCTAAACCCTCCGGCACCTCATCACCCGCACCCGTAACACCGGAAACAACAAGAAAGTCCGGGCGCACGGGCGGCAAAACCACTGCGCCCGAAAGCACCGGCACCACCGCATCGCCTACCGTAACAAGGCCTGAAAACGTAACCGTCAGGTCAAGGCGCGAAACCACAACCGGGGGCAGAGGAAAAACAGCGGCAGCTCCCGAACCGGCAGCGACAACAGCCGCTCCCCCTGTAACCGAACCCGCAAACACAAAAGCTCATTCTTCTGCCGCCGCAAATCAGTCAGCCGTTTCTTCATTGGCGGAGACATCCGCTCAGGCACCGGGCGATATAACCGAAACCGCATCATTTGAAACCTTTACCGTTGAGTATTCTTCAGGACAGGAAGACGAAACAGAAACACAGACCCCGGCCGAAACACAGACCCCGGCCGGTGATGAATCATATTTTGAAGGGCCTGAGCCGACTCCTTCCGATGAGCCGGAGGACGAAAGCAGCCCCCTTCCTTTAAAGCAGATTGCGGTTATTGCCGTGTGGTCGGCCGCCGCGATTATCTGCGCCGTACTTATAATTAAGAAAAAGAGAAAGCCGGTCAATTTCATTGCTCTCGCAGTGGCTGCAGCGCTTATCACGGCCGGAATCATGATAAGCGACATACAGAGACCGGACGAATATTACTCCGCGCAGGGCACTGCTCCGGGTGAGGACACCATTGCCGTCACCATGAGCATAGACTGCAAAACCGTAGCGGGCAGAGGCAGCGAGGATATAACCCCGGCTGACGGAATCATACTCGAAAGCACGGAATTCATACTGCCTGCCGGCTCAACCGCTTATGACTGCCTTATATCGGCGGCAAAGCAATACAATATTCAGATTGAAGACTCCACCAGAACTCTTACTGACCATTCGGGCGCCTACATTGCGGGAATAAACTTCCTGCGCGAGTTCAGTTACGGCGATTTGTCGGGCTGGATGTTCAGCGTGAACGGCGATTTCGGCGATGTGGGCTGCGGCGAATATACGCTGAGTGACGGTGATAACATAGAGTGGCGCTATACTACAAATCTCGGAGAGGATCTTAAATGACCTGCTTTGATATTTTCAATCCGCTTACGGTGTTTATCTTCTTCGCCTGTGTCATAGTCGCGGGCATATTCACGATGAATCCCGTAATCTCATTGATTTCGCTCGCGGGCGCGCTGGCATTCCGCCTTGCCCTGCCTGTGAAAAAAGATAAAAAAATACACATCTGGACCGTGCTTATGACTATCGCCTGCATGGTATTCAACCCTGTTTTCGGGCATATCGGGTCAACGGTAATAGTGGTGATAAACAATCATAATGTTACTGTGGAAGCAGCCCTTTACGGGCTGTTTCTGGGCATTATGCTCTCCGGCGCGGTTTACTGGTTTGCCTCGTTCTCTGCCATTATGACATCGGATAAGATTACTTATATTCTCGGCTTTGTTTCCCGTAAAGCGGCGCTTGTCGTGACAATGGCCCTGAGATTTATTCCTATGTATATACGCAAAGCAAGGCAGATGAGCACCGACCAGAAAGCGCTGGGGCTTTATAAAGACGAAACCATTGTCTCACGCCTGAGAGGTACAATGAGAGTGTTCTCCGGGTTGCTGTCATATATGATTGAAAAAACGATAATCACCTCCGACAGCATGTCCGCAAGGGGCTACAGCGGGCGAAGGCGGCGCAACTATTCTCTTTATCCCTTTGCGAGGCGCGACGCGCTCTTCCTTGCGTTTTCGCTGGTGTTTGCCGCCTGCGCCGTATATGCGACGGCAAAAAACGCGCTTTTCTATAACTTCTATCCCTATATGGATAAGATATCAACCCAGCCGCTCGCGATGCTCGGCTATATCGGCTACGGGCTGCTCTGCATCTGCCCGAGCGTAACGGAAGGAGGGAACAGGCTGAAATGGCGTTGCTTGAGGTCAAAAATCTCACATTCGGATATCCGTCTTCCGATACGATAATAAACGATGTTTCTTTTGAAATTGAGCGCGGTGATTTTGTCGCGCTCTGCGGCCCTACCGGCAGCGGCAAAACCACCCTGCTGCGCCTGATGAAACCGGAGCTTACCCCGCTCGGCGGCAAAAGCGGCTCAGTGCTTTTCGGCGGTGTCAACACAGATGAGCTATCGCCCGAAGAGTCTTGCAAAATCGGCTTTGTACAGCAGTCGCCCGAGCATCAGATTGTGACTGACAAGGTCTGGCACGAGATTGTTTTCGGCATGGAAAACCTGCGTTGTGAACAAAATCTGATGAAGCGGCGCCTTGCGGAAATCATGAGCTATTTCGGCATAGACAGCCTGTTTGACGCCGACACAGCGGATTTATCCGGCGGGCAGAAGCAGATGATTTCGCTTGCCGGCGTACTCGCGATGAATCCCGAAGTGATTATTCTCGATGAACCCACCTCTCAGCTTGACCCCGTTGCCGCGTCGGACTTTATGACCACGCTCAAAAAGCTCAATGAGGACCTCGGCATGACTATTATCATCACCGAGCATCGGCTTGAAAATGTTGTGCCGCTGTGCAATAAGCTCTGCGTGCTTGAGGGCGGCAGAGTTACCGCCTTCGGCGAAACACGCGAAACAATAAAAAGCGTGATTGACAATGACAGAATCATAGCTTCCATGCCCGGAAGCGTAAGGATATACAAAGCCCTCGGGGCTCAGGGCGAGTGCCCGCTCACGGTAAGCCAGGGCAAGAAATACTTTGCCGAGCATTTTGTCCCCTGCGCCCCGCTCAGCGCAGATGATGAACCGAAGCGCGGCGCGAAGGCTGTTGAACTGAAAAATGTATATTTCAGATACGACAGGAACTCCCCCGACGCTCTGAGAAACGCCTCTCTGACCGTTTACGAAAACGAGGTTTTCTGCCTGCTCGGAGCAAACGGCTCCGGCAAATCCACCCTGCTTTACACCATCGCCGGTCTTCTCACTCCTTATGCGGGCAGTGTGGAAATACTCGGAAAAAACATCAGGAAATACAAGGGGCAGTCGCTCTATGATAACTGCGTTGCGCTGCTGCCTCAGGATGTTCAGCCGATGTTTCTGCAAAGCACCCTGCGTGAGGAATTCAGGAAGGCGCATATCAGCTTTGATGAGCCGGGGTTTGATTTATCTTATGTTGCCGAGACCCATCCTTATGACCTGAGCGGCGGCGAGCAGCAGCTTGCGGCTCTCGCCATTGCCCTTGCTTCAAAGCCGAAAATCCTGCTGCTTGACGAGCCCACAAAAGGGCTTGACAGCTATGCGAAAACCGCCGTGTGCGATGAGCTGAAAAAGCTCAGAGACAGCGGCGTTACCGTCATTACGGTGACCCACGATGTGGAGTTTGCCGCCCGCTGCGCCGACCGCGCCGCGATGTTTTTCCGCGGCGAAGTGATGTGTGTTGACACACCGCGCAGGTTCTTTTCCGAGAATCTTTTTTACACTACATCCGCTGCGAAAATCGCCTCCGGATTATGCCCCGGCGTGATTACCCCGGACGATGTGTCGGGAATAACGGAGGGCAGGCTATGATATCCGGTAAAAACGAAAAACTCAGAAAAGCCCTCTCGGTACTTATTCTGTTTGTCTTCATACCCGCTGTGGTGCTTTCAGGCGTATTCATTTTCAGAAGCAAAAATTATTCTTACGGCATTTTTGCCGTTGCCGCACTCTCGGTTATGCTTTTCGCCTGCGGATTTGACCGCAGAAAGACAGGCACCCGGCGCCTTGTGCTTGCCGCCGCGGCAGTTACCATGGCGAGCGTTGGCAGGGCTGTTTTCTCCTTTGTGCCGGGGGTGAATCCCATAACGGCTGTCACCGTGCTTTTCGCCGTTTATCTGGGCGGCGAAGCGGGGTTTATGATAGGGGCCTTCTCTGCCCTTATATCCAATATTTTTGCGGGGCAGGGCGTATGGACACCGTTTCAGATGTTTGCCTGGGGCATGATAGGGCTTATTGCGGGTGTATTTTCAAAGCAGTTTGCCGGGCACACCGTACGCCTGTGTGTTTACACCTTTTTTGCAGGCCTTGCCTACTCTTTTATTATGGACGTGTGGACCGTTATATGGGCATACAACACTTTCAGGCTCTCCTACTACATCGCGAGCATTTCATCCGCAGCCCCTTACACGGCGGTTTACGCTGTATCAAACGTGGTTTTCACCGCGCTGCTCGCCAAGCCGTTTTCCGAGAAGCTGGGAAGAATAAAAATCAAATACGGTATTTAATCGCGCAAAGCCGCAGGGCGCGGCATAACACTTTGCATGAAAAAATCTCCCGTGATACCGGAGTATCGCGGGAGATTGTTTTTTTATTCAAATAATTTTCTGCCTGTCTTATATATTTCTCTGCGTGTGATTGAGCATTTTTCGGGGCTTGCGCCGAGGCGCTGCTCCAGCGTTTCCTCAAGCAGGGAGACCGCAAGATTGTTTTGAGTGCCGGTAGCGAGCACGGTGCGAAAAACCGCACTTTTTCCGTTTGAGGAAGCGTCAAAGCCGAAAACATAGTCACACAGATTTACGGTTTTCACTCCCCTCTTTGAGCGCTTTTCAGCCTCAAGCGAGCCGCCGGCCATTATCTGCGCGGCTTCGCGGGCAAAGGTCTGCGCAGCTTCCTGCGCAGCGAATACCGTTTCAATCTCATACAAAGCGGATTCAACCTCGTTTGCCTTGTCCTTTGCCTGAGTCACATCCACTATTTCAACGCCTTCGGGCAGCACCGAATTAAGGCGACTTTTAATCTCTTCGGGGGTCATATCCTCAAGAGTTCTTATGTCAACCGGTTCTCTCTCTCCCGCAGTGCCCAGGGGCAGCGGAAGCAAAAAGGTCAGATACGGGTGGGGATTGAAGCCCTCCGTGTACCACAGCGGTATGCCCGCCCGTCTGACAGCCCTTGTGAAACAGCGGTTCATATCAAGGTGCGAGGTGTAAACGGCAAGGCCGCTTTTTTTATACCACAGCCTTACGAAGTTCATTGCACACACCTCCGTTCAGCCTTGCAGCTCCGCAGGCGGAGCATTTCTCGCGGCACGGCGGCGTTGTCTGACCGCTGTGCGCTTTTAAATTTTCACGCCTGAGAAACTCCTTGGTTACTCCGTAATCCATATGCTCATAGGGAAAAATCTCATCAAAATCTCTTTTTCGCGCGGTGTAAAAATAAGGATCAAGCCCGTTATCCTCAAAGCTCTGCATCCAGGTGTCAAATTTCAGATGTTCCTCCCAGCTGTCAAACCTGCAGCCGTTTCTCCAGGCAGTTTCTATCACAGAGCAAAGGCGCCTGTCTCCCCTGGCGAATACGCCCTCAAGGAAGCTCGTGCGCGGCACGTGGCGCGACACGGTTATCTTGCGCGATTTCACATTTTCCATAAGAAAAGCCTGTTTCTCAATCAGGGTGTCGGGCCTGTCCTGCGCCTCCCACTGGAAAGGTGTGAAGGGCTTGGGCACAAAAGACGCCAGGCTTATGCTCACATTCACTCCCTTGCCCTTTGGCTTGTTTTCACAGTGATAGTATTCCTCCACCACAGCCTGAGCAAGGTTGGCTATGCCGGCAATATCATCGGGCGTTTCGGTCGGCAGCCCTATCATAAAGTAAAGCTTCACGGCCGTCCAGCCGCCGGCGAAAGCCTGAGCGCAGGTGGAAAGCACCTCTTTTTCGGTAATATTTTTGTTTATAACATCTCTGAGTCTCTGCGTGCCCGCCTCCGGGGCGAAAGTGAGCCCGCTCCTTCGCACGGTGTTGAGCTGCTCCATAAGCTCTTTTGGGAAGTTATCCGCCCTGAGAGACGGCAGAGCCACATTTATCTGATTTTCGTTTGCCCACGGAAGCATGGAGCGCAGCAGCTCCTCGAGCCCCAGATAATCGCTCGTGCTAAGCGAGCAGAGGGATATTTCATCATAACCCGTTGAGCCGCAGATTGCTCTGCACTGCCTTTCGACCTCTGCGGGGGATTTTTCTCTGAGGGGTCTGTTTATGAAGCCCGCCTGGCAAAAGCGGCACCCTCTGATGCACCCTCTGAATATTTCAACGGTTGTCCTGTCAAACACCGTTTCAAGGAAGGGAACAACAAAGGACTCGGGCGAAAACATACTGTCAAGGTCGGCCACATTGCGCTTTACAACCTTTTCGGGAGCGCCGCATTTGGGCGTGATTGCTTTCACCGTGCCGTCATCGTTATAAGAAACATCATAAAGCGAGGGCACATACACACCCGGTATCTGAGCCGCCGCCTGCAGAAACTCCTCTTTGGTTTTGCCGTCTGCCTTGCAGCGCTTAAGCAGGTCGATAAGGTCCATTGTGACCTCCTCGCCGTCTCCGAGCATAGTAAGGTCCACAAAATCGGCCATCGGCTCAAAATTGCACACGCAGGTACCCCCCGCAGCCACTATGGGTGTGAGAGAATGTCTGTCAGCGCTCCTCACGGGCAGACCCGCGAGGTCCAGCATATTGAGCAGGTTGGTGTAGCTGAGCTCATACTGCATTGTGAAGCCGATTATATCAAAATCCTTTATCGCTTCGCCGCTTTCGAGGCCGTAGAGCAATATGCCGTTTTCACGCATAATCTCTTCCATATCCACATCGGGGGCAAACACTCTTTCGCACCTTGCGTCATCACGCGAGTTTACAAGGGCGTAAAGAATCTTCATGCCGAGATGCGACATGCCTATCTCGTAAGTATCGGGGAAGCAGAAGGCGTATGAGATATCCACACTGTCTTTGTCTTTGACAATGCTGTTAAGCTCGCCCCCGGTGTATCTGCCGGGCTTCTGCACTTTTAAGAGATATTTTTCAAGCTTTTCGGGGTACATAAATCACCCTGCAATTCCGGTAATCCGGGTTATTATCCAGGCAAGAGCCGAAACGAAAGTGTCCGCGAAATCTTTGCCCGCGGGTCTTGTTTCGCCATTTACATCGGTGAAAACATCCGAAGGGATAACGGCAGTCATAACATCGGGTCTCTCAACGCCCAGAGCATAAAGAGCAATCGCCGCGACATCCCTGTTGCGCGTTTCAGGGCTCATCTTGCCGCCCTTCGCGACTGTTTTGCCCGTAACGGCAAGGGTCACCTGGCTCTCTCTCATTGTAAGTCCGCCGTGCCCGCCGGCAGTGGTGTGACCGTGGTCGGCAACCACTATGAAGAGACCGTCGTCCATAAGCCCGTTGCGCGCGGCGGCGTCATATATCCTGCCGACATAGCCGTCAGCCACGCTTATCTGCTTCATATAATCCTCTGACTTGCTGCCTTTTTCGTGGCCCACATGGTCAACGCTGTCAAGCTGCACGAAGAAGAGCTCGGGCGCGTTGCCCTCATCAAAATATGCGCAAATAGCGTCTGTGAGTTTCTCATCATCCGGCACATTGACCTTATTTACATTTATATCATTCTCTATTATACCGTAGTTTATATTGTTCCAGTTTACAAATGAGGCAAGCACCGAGCCGGGCCTTGCCTTGCGAAGGTAAGTGAAAACGGTAGGGTACTCTGTTTCGCTCGTTCTTTCTTTATCCCCTGTAACTCCGTTCTGAAGGCCGGTTTTGAATATTGAAACGCCGGTGAGGATAGCTCCCCAGTTAGGGCCGCTGTCTGTTTTTACTTCCGCGCGGGCGGTGTAGTCAACCGCGCCGTTTGCGAATATTCTGTCAAACTCGGGAGTTTCGGCATCCTTAAAGAATCTGCCGGCTCCGTCAACGCCGATAATAAACACATGCTTGTAAGCGCCGTATGATTTCGGCTCATTTTCGGCATAGCCGGCAAAGCAAAGCGACGCGAGCATCGTGAGAGCAAGCAAAGCGCAAATCAGTTTTTTCATAATACGACCTCCTTGGGGCAGAGCGCTGCCCGATTCCGGGTTAAATATATCACAAACGGCCCGGTTTATCAAGAGAGAATAAGACGGCCGATGAAAAGCGGAAATCCCGCGGCAAGGCTCGGGACTTCGGCGGGATAATTAAAATGATTGCCTCTTACCTTCGCTCGCGCCCTGTTCGATTCCCGTCTTTGCTTTCAGCAAAAAAAATGACCCACCCCACAGGGTGAGTCATTTTGGTGGTGACCCGTACGAGAATCGCCCGCTTAACGGTGC
>JAEEGL012906157.1_pt1 | contig 47817 bp, 42 predicted proteins | sample 9134231 | NCBI WGS metagenome assembly JAEEGL01 (sample SAMN16246548, study PRJNA631951) | gut metagenome | biome: gut microbiome; feature: rumen; material: fiber-attached | host: Bos | place: Iran: Karaj | collected 2018-10 | reverse complement strand
TCGTGCTGCAGGTCCTATCCGTAACAAGAAAATGGCAGAATGTGCTGATGCTCTGATTGCTTTCTGGGATGGTAAGAGCAAGGGCACAAAGAACATGATAGACTTAGCCCGTCGTTATGGTCTTGATGTTAGCATTGTTTCTTACAATTAGTTTACAAATATTCAAATTTTATTATATATCCCTTTAATCATTAAAACCAAGAACATTATGAAAAAGTATTATTTAGTATTGGCATCGATGATTTGTCTGTTCGTTGCCGTATCGTTTGTTTCCTGTGACAAGAATGATGAAGATCCAACTTCTTCCAGTTCCAGTAGTGGTTCCTCCTCTTCCGAAGGTGGCTCATCCAGTTCTGGCGGCGGTTCTTCCGTGTCGGGTGTGTGGATGATTCCATGTCTGAATTGGGGTGCCTCGCATTCCGAAGTACGTGACTATATGAGTGGTTTCAGTGGCTGGACATTGACCAGCAGTGATGAAAGAACCTTAAATTATGGTCATAAGACATATAATCAGACTTTGAGTTATGTGTTTGATACGATACTGAGCAGCACCAGTCCCCTATATGCCGTTTATTACACAGTAGGTAGCTGTAGCGAGTCGGATTTCAATTCCTATAAGTCCTTCTTGGAGTCGAAGTTCACGTTCACGTCGATGGAACGAGATGATCGTGGTGAAGGTAGCATTACTTACTATTGCTCTTTCAATTACGAGGGCAAATCTCACGGTCTTGTCTTGGGTTATGTAAAAGTGACCAAGACAATAACGGCTTACTTTCTTCAGAGTCAATATTGAAAAAGAGCGTATGCTTGTATAGGCATTGTCAATCAAAAGCCAGGCGAGGAGTTCCTTTGCCTGGCTTTTTTGTATGGCTTTATATCTAATATCATTTATTTCTGTAAGCAATTAGGCACATATCCCCAAAAGTTATGAGCAATCATATTTTCCCTTTATTAAATTCATTTTCTATTGTTTATTATATTTGTTTGCTTAATTCATTAGGGGTGGTTATTTGTTAATAAAAGAGGATAAATCTTTGTATATTATTGAAACATAGTTCAATAATAGAAAATTCTTTGTACTTGACTTTTAATTAACCTTAAAATATTGAGCAAATGACGTAAAAGTTTGTTCTTTTGGATTTAAATAATTTATTTTGCGGTCAGTTTTAAACGCGCTGGCTGTTCAGCGTTAAGCTGAGGGCGCAAGCCACTCGGCAAATACCTTAACATCAGGGTATAAACAGCCAAAAGGATTTCTCGATAAGTCCAGCTGTGATTCCCCTCAGAATGTAGGGTATAAACAGCGAGGTAGTTCAGTAGGTCCATGCTCACTACGCTGTGATTACCCTAAAAATGTAGGGTATAAACAGCACGGATCAAAGGTGTTGAAGAAATGCAGATGCTGTGATTACCCTCAGAATGTAGGGTATAAATAGCAACAGCAATGTAGTGTAAAAACAGTTAACGCAATATGAATGCTTTTGGAATTTATATGATAGTATTGTCAGTGGCATACTTTTTATATTATGTCGCTAACATTACTATAGATTGGAACAAAAAGGATCCAGCCACTCAGGTGATGGAAAGTGTGGATGTGGAGGGTGTAGTAGGTCAGGACGAGCCAATAGAAGAAGAGGTAGTTGAAGAAGAAGTGGAAGAACAGATACAGGTTGGTGACGGTTTGGTGACAGGTGGCGGTATGGACGAAAATCAATACCATACGAAGTATATGCCATCATCTGAACCTGAATCAAAAGAAACTGATGAAAACACAGTCGAACACGAGGAGGCTATTGAAAACGAAACTCCGATTGAAAGTGGTGAGCCTATAGAGAAGAAAGATGAAGATGGTGATGTTGAAGAACCAGAGAGAGTTGAAGCATCTGCTCATCAAGAAGAACAAGTAGAAGAAGTTCCTACAGTTGAACCCGTTTCTTCCGCTATGGAAGCTAACTCCGAAGGAGGTTCTTCTGATGAAGACGATTTTGATCCTTTCTGCTATACTCCTAGCGTGTCGCCATATAATGTTGTCTCCGTGGTTTCTCAACCCAAGCAGAGAACTGAAGCCGACGATAAGGCAGATGCTGTGAATGATAGTATGGAAGAGGCTTCAATCCGTTCCTATGATGATATTGAAGGCAGAGGGTTGGACAAGCTGTTAAGTGATGAAAAAGCATTGAACGATAAGAAAATTGTATATCGCCATGATTTGGAATCCTTATAGCCAACGAAGTTTATTGCGCTTTCTGCTGACAGTCTTTTTATTGGCTGTTTCCAATCGTCTTTTGGCGTTATGCGGAAGCGTAGATTATTCCAAGGGTGCGGAAGCCTTGTCGGATGCCACCCATTTTATGGGTACCATCACCATGTATGTGTTAGATATATCATACGCTGTTGCAGCAATCGTTGTCGTTATCTCTGCTTTGCAGATTTATGTGAAGATGACCTACCAGGAGGGTGAGGTGTTGAAGAACATCATGATGTTGATGGGAGGAGTTCTATTCATGATTGCTGCTTCATTTGTCATGCCAGCTTTCTTTGGCTATCAGAACCTTTCTTTTGCCTATTAGTTTATGTAGAAAATATTAGCATGCTATATGTGATTATTAACCAAATTGTTTCATTAAAAAAACAAAAGAAAATCAATGAATAAAATCATTTCTTTTTTCTCTCGTATGTTAATCGCAACTTTTGTCTTCATGGTTGACATTGCAATGTTGCTGGTTGACTTTATCTTGCTTCCTTTCAAATACCTTTCTCGAATGCCGGTAGGTATGAAGGTTGCTGTGATTTTGCTCCTGTCGGTGGTCTGCCAGTCCGTTTCCTTGTATGCACAGGATGGTGGAGGTTCCTCTATTGATGTTTCCGCAGGAACGGGTGCATTGGAGTCTGTAACGGACGGAATTGCAGGTTATATTCCTTATGTTGTCAATCTCTGCTATGCACTTGCTGCTATCTTTGCAATCGTTGGTTCGATCAGCGTTTACATCGCCATGAACAACGATGAGCAGGATGTCAAGAAGAAGATCATGATGACTGTTGGAGCATGTATCTTCCTGATTGCAGCTGCTCAGTGCTTGCCACTTTTCTTCGGCTATACAAGTCAAGGATAGTTCCCTATGAAAGAAGAGAAATACCCTGAATTCCCCATTTTCAAGGGTTTGCAGCGACCACTTGAGTTTGCTGGTCTTCAAGGTCGTTATATCACTTGGGCTGCAATAACCATAGGAACAACTCTCTTGGGCTTTATGGTTTTCTATATGCTCTTCAGTTTTCTTGTGGGATTGGTGTTCGCAGTGTTGTCCTTGTGTTCAGGAGCGGCTAAGATTATCTTAAAGCAGCGCAAGGGTCTTCATTCCAAGAAAGATGACAAGGGAATTTTCGTGTATTCTCATTCTCATTATTTCTGAAAACGATACCAACTTTTATTTCATCATGGGGGAGTCGTTCAGTACCGGGCTGTCGTCTGTCCCATGATTTTTCCCTTTTAAGACGTGACTGATTATGATGATATATGTGATTTTGGTTTTTGCTGCCATCCTGATAGGCATGTCCATAAGCGTCTTTGCTTTTGGCACAGGTTCCAAGCGCAGCAAGGTTTTCAAGGACATTTACTTTTCCGTAGAGGATATAGACGGAAAAGGTATTTTATATACAAAGAATGGTGAGTTTTCCGCTATCATGGAACTGTGCAATCCCGTACAGAAATATTCAGCGGATATAGACAGCTATTATGATTTCAGCAGTTTGATTTCCTCCGTTCTCAATACCTTGGGGGAGGGTTATGCTATCCACAAGCAGGATGTGTTCTGCAAGAAGACCTTCAAGGACGAGAGTCATGTCCGTCACGAGTATTTGAGTGAAAGTTATTTCAATTATTTCAAAGGAAGAGCCTATACCGATAATTTCACCTATCTGACTATTACGCAGGAAAACAGGAAAAGCCGTCTTTTGTCCTATGACAAGAAGAAATGGCAGGATTTCCTTGTGAAGATCCAGAAGGTACACGACCAGTTGAAAGACAGGAACGTGAAATGCCGCTTTCTCGGAGTAGAGGAAGCCAGAGACTATGTTGACAGGTTCTTTTGTCAGAATTTCATTGACAAGAACGTGTCGATGAGCAATTTCAAAGTAGGAGAAGAACATGTTGACATTGGCCGTCGTAAGTTCAAGACTTACAGCCTGGTTGATGTTGACAACATCATATTGCCCACCTTTATACGTCCATTTGCAAACATTGAAGTAAACAATGTCAGCATGCCAGTTGATTTGATGTCGATGATTGACACCATTCCCGATGCAACCAATATCGTGTATAATCAGGTGATCATGATTCCGAGTCAGAAACATGAGAAGTCGAAGCTGAGCAAGAAGAAGAACCGCCATGCCTCTCTTCCGAGCCCAAGCAATCAGATTGCTGTTGACGACATCAAGAAGGTAGAGGATGTGCTGGCGAGGGAGAACAAGATATTGGTGTATTGTCATTTCAATATCATCGTTACCGTGCCGCAGGATGTAGATTTCCAGCGATGCACGAATCACTTGGAGAACACCTTCAGCCGTATAGGAGTCCATATCAGTCAGAAGGATTATAATCAGCTGGAGTTGTTTGTCAACAGTTTCCCTGGCAACTGCTATTCATTAAACGAGGACTATGACAGGTTCCTGACACTCGCCGATGCCGCTGCTTGTCTGATGTACAAGGAGCGCATACCACATAGTGAAGACACACCATTGAAGGTTTACTATACCGACAGGCAGGGTGTACCCGTTGCCATAGACATCAGTGGAAAAGAGGGTAATGAGAAATTGACAGACAACAGCAATTTCTTCTGTTTGGGTCCTTCTGGTAGTGGTAAGAGTTTCCACATGAACAGTGTCATGCGTCAGATGCACGAGCAGAATACCGATGTGGTAATCGTTGATACAGGACACAGCTATATAGGTCTATGCAATTATTTCAAGGGAAAGTACATCAGTTATACAGAAGAGCATCCTATTACCATGAATCCCTTCCGTATCAAGCGAGAGGAGTTCAATGTCGAAAAGATTGGCTTCCTGAAGAACGTGGTCATGTTGATATGGAAGGGTAGCAAGGGAAAGCCAACCAAGACAGAAGACCGTCTGATTGAGCAGGTGATTACAGAGTATTATGATGTGTATTTTAACGGTTTCAAAGGATTCACTGCAGAGCAGCGAGAGTCCTTGCACCATGAGTTCCTGATTGATGAGAAGTCCCGCAGCATTTCCCAGTCAGAGTCCTTTGATGCCGAATTGGAACTAGAAGCCGTTGACAAGCTTATCGAAGCCAAGATAGCTTCCATGGAGCGTCGTAGGAAGGCGTTGTTGGTGAAGGATTTGTCCTTCAACAGCTTTTATGAGTATAGCGTCCAGCGTATTCCTGATATTTGTGCCGAGAATAAGATTGTCGATATAGACATCAGCACCTACAGGTATATGATGAAGGATTTCTATCGGGGTGGCAACCATGACAAGACCTTGAATGAAGACCTGGATTCGACCTTGTTTGATGAGACCTTCATTGTTTTTGAGATTGACTCTATCAAGGATGACCCATTACTTTTTCCGCTTGTCACGCTGATTATCATGGATGTGTTTATTCAGAAGATGCGTATCAAGACCAACCGCAAGGTACTGATGATAGAAGAGGCCTGGAAAGCCATTGCTTCCGAAATGATGGCTGAGTATATCAAGTATCTGTATAAGACTGCCCGTAAGTTCTGGGCGAGTGTTGGTGTAGTCACCCAGGAGATACAAGACATTGTTGGTAGCCCCATTGTGAAGGAGGCTATTATCAACAATTCAGATGTTGTTATGTTGCTCGACCAAAGCAAGTTCCGTGAACGATTTGATGAAATCAAAGCGATTCTTGGTTTGTCCGATGTGGACTGCAAGAAGATTTTTACCATCAATCGTCTGGAGAACAAGGAAGGGCGTTCTTTCTTCCGTGAGGTGTTCATCCGTCGTGGCTTGTCGAGTGATGTCTTTGGTGTAGAAGAGCCACATGAGTGCTATATGACCTACACCACCGAGCGAGCAGAGAAGGAAGCCCTGATGATTTATCTGCGCGAATTGCATTGCAGCTATCCTGTTGCTATCCAGGCATACGTAAGAGACTGGAACCTATCAGGAGTAGAGAAGTCCCTTGCCTTTGCCCAGATGGTGAACCAGTCAGGACGGGTCTTGCATTTGAGTGAGAAATTACGTTAGTAATCACAATAGCTGTTTGTTATGAGAAAAGATGTTTCGGTGTTTGTGTTTTTTGTACTGGCCTTGGCGGTTACGACCGCCAGGGCACAGTCTGCCAGCATCAATGTTGATGCATCGACGACTGCAGCCATGACCGCCTCTTTTATGGTAGAGCAAATGCAGGAGTCATCAATCAATGAGAGCTTGCAGAAGATTGCAAAGTCCTACGAGACAGCAGCTGTAGCCAGTTCAGGCATCTTTGCATCGAAATATCTTGACAGGAAGGCGTTGACCGACCTGACTCCCTGGAGTAACCCTGATGAGAACTACTATTACAAGCGTGCCTATAAGCTTGTCAAGAATAGGATTATTCCAAAGTTGATCAGTGTCACCCAGATGATGGTGAAAGACCCATCGACAGCCTTGTATTGGGGCAGTTTTCTTCTTGAGACCATGGAAGAAGTGAAATCCTTGTGCGAGCGTTTCGAGAGTATTGTCACCAACAGCACCTTGTCCTTCAAGGACATCGGCTTCTTGAAGATTGCAGACAGTGTCCGTTCTTTGTTTGACTTGCAGCATTTGGGTGGTGTGGATTGGAAATCCCTTTTTGAGGATTTGGTTTCGAAAGTGGAAGGTTCGTTCACGAAAGAAAACATCGAGTCAGACCTTGACCAGTTGTTGAATAAGGGTGTTGGCCTTGCTACAGCAGGAGTGAACGGTGTTATGGATGACTTGTCGAAGGGCAGCATCTTCTCCGACACCTTTGAAGGCAGCTTTGAGAAAGTGACGAATATCGTTGATACCTATAAGGATTTGTACGATGAGTATGTCAACCATACAGGCGACAAGTTGAAAAGCCTGATTGGTAATCCGGATTTGCCAGGGCTCTTGTTAGGTGGTCTGGCAGAGTACAATGTCACCAAGTGGATTTCTGATTATGCCACAGCTGCCGATGGCACCTATTACACCCAGGAGGTGAGTCTTCATAGACTTGAATCCAATGGTACAGAAACTGTCTTTGAGTATCATCCCGACTTCAATCAACGTAATTATACAGGTTGGACGTGTGAGTATTCCGATTGGATTCAGATGACTGATGCAGAAAAAGCGGAAAAGATGGAGAGTGCCAAGGAAGTTGTGGTCAACCATACAGGTTGGTCTCAGGAGCGTATTGACCAGATGAACCGTGCCCAGAGCTATATTGTATATTCCATTGAGTTCAGTCCCTATGTCTATGGTCCTTTCACCTGGACAGCGGAGGGAGGAACCGAGTATGTCTTGTTGTCCTATCATATTATTGTTACAGGTAATGGTTTGATGCGGACACCTATCTATAGCAATGTCTATGACAGTTATACGATGGACTGGAATGCCTTCATTGGTGAGTTCAATGCCAAGCGAGACCTGTATGATTTGTATGGTTTCGATAACGACAGTGTTGACGATGCTGGCCGTTTCAATAGCCCACCTGCTGATACGGAATTACGTTATTCTTATGAAATCGTCTATGGCCCGAAGCACTACTATCAAGCTCCTGATGAGTTGCGTCTGGCTGGCTGCTCGATGGTGACGATCAGTGCCCAATGTAATGACTCAACCGAAATGGCTTCTGGCTCGTTCAGTTACAAGTGTTATGATTGTGGTAGTTCTGTTAATGCCCACACCCGAAACTGTGTGATGGCTACCAGCATCACTGGCACGGGTCTTGACATGTCTGAGTTGCAGCAGAAGCTTAGCGACGCCGAGTCTTCCTTGAGCAGGATGGTGTCGGATTTGAATGCCTTGTCAACTCGTCAGAGCCTGTTAAGGGAACTTATTGCAGCAGCCACTTCCACCTCCGAGGTGGAACAGTATCAGAGCGAGTACGCCGCGAATAACACCAGGATAACGTCGTTGCGCACGGATGTTTCCAATAAGGAAGAAGAAATCAAGAAAATCAGGGCAGCCCTCAATGAAGCGTTGGAAGGGGAGTCCGTTCCCACCGATGACTACAATCGTATTCCTCATGTGATGTATGAGCAACTGAGCCATTTCAATCTGAGTTGGAATGACGATGGCAGGTGGGAGGGAAACACTTTCATCCGTACAGCAAGTATGGGCGACATAGGTGGTAATATCATCTTCACAGCCGATGTTTCCATTGAGCGAGGCCCTAAGTATTTCTTGGGTATCAAGATACACAGGGCTATTGTTGGTGTGAGGTGGAAACTCGTTGGCAAGTTCAGCGATACGACTGTGTTGGAGACCATCAAGTTTGACAAGAGTAAAGATAATGATAACAGCCGTTCCCAGCAGATGACCGAGCGTTTGTCCTATTGGGCGCAGCAATATCCCAACTGTGATGTTACCTTGGACTATACAGACCAGGACCCTATCGTTGCCGAGTCGAATGATGTGTATCATCTGCTTTGGGCGAGTGACCGTCTGGAGATTGCCCAAGAGATTGTTGGGCGTTTGGCGCATATCTATTCAGGGCTTGTCCATCTGGAGAAGTACCTGCATTACAAGCACAATGTCCTTGCTTGGCTGAAGGACTTGATGCCTAATGTCAATACCGATCTTGGCAGACGGAAGACCATCATAGAGCGAAGTCGCCGCAGGTGGATGCATAATGCTGGCAGTCGTTTCTACGAGTTGGAGAAAGAAGATGACAATTACGAAGCAGACAGTACAGGTCGTGCTAATAAGTTATAAATAATATAAGGAATATAGAAAATACTGATAATACGAGAATATGGGTAATATTATATTCACAATCAATAAAGGGAAAAAAAGGAAACGAAACCTTCTGACGCTGGTGTTCTTTGTTTTCTTTTCCCTTCCTTCGTTGGCTCAATTCAATTTTGATGTTCCGACGGTCGAGGCGTTGATTTACGACCATAAGCGCCAAGGCAGTCTGTTGATTACCCGTAGTGTCCTTGAGAATGCCAATAAGACTTTGCATAAGACATCCATGTTGACCAACAAGGCGTATAAGGACATCAATGTGGAGTTGGACAAATACACCCGTGCCTTTGACTATATAGACTTGGTGTATAACGCCTTATACACAGGTTTCAACATAAAAAAGACCTATGATACAGTCAAGGACAGGATAAACAAGTGCAAGGATTTGTTGGAGGATTACAATGAGAAGATTATCAGCAAGTTCAATTTTGAAACAGCCGACACGATTATCCTGACCACCAGCTATAGGGTTATCAACGAGGTAGCGGAAGAGTGTGAGAACTTATACAGTGCGGTTATGCTGATTGGCGGCTATGCCACGAATCTTATGTCTTGCACCACTTCCGAACTCCAGTTGGTGGTGATGCAGATTAACCAGTCTCTTGACAGGATTCGTGAGATTATCAATCGTGCATATTACAAGATGTGGCAGTACATGCAGGCAAGGATGCGTTATTGGAAGCCTGTCCTTTGGCAGAGCAAGAACATGAGGCAGTTGGCCGAGGAAGCCTTTGAGCGTTGGAAGAATGCTTCTAACCATGCCCTTGACCACACCGATATAGGCGATATTATTGACTATTAAACCCAAACGAGATATGAACGCAAGGAAATTGATGATGGCATTGGTTTTCTGTGAGGGAATGTCTTCTTTTGCCCAGGGAGTTACCTTTCACCATGATGCAACAGTGATGAACCAATTCACCACCCAGGAGACAGGCGTGGGTGCCTTGACTCCCGATTTATATTACAAGGCGTTTCATAACAAATATTATAACTCGGCTCGTTCCATGAACAAGAACCTCTCTCGCCTGGCGACCTCTGCTGCAGCTTATTCTCAGGTGGAGCTGGCAGACTCGGTACGTTCCTATTTGGAATCCCGTGCCAAGATAGAAGCCTTGAATGTGGCAGATAGAGAGTTAGATATGGCCTATTATACAGAGAAGGGCAAGTTAGACAAGTCATTGAAGACTTTCCGTGACAACCTCGGTGTTTTGAATCGTTTCAATGTATCTGCCGATGAGAAGGAATCCTGGTCGGATTTGCTTTCCAGTTACGAGTATGCCATTTGGATTACCCATCAAGCCTATATGCCGAACAGCAAGCGTCAACGGCAGTATGTGACCTTGCGGAATTTGATGCGAGAGAACAACCAGCTACTCGTCAAGCGTATCACCTATCTGAAGGCGAAAGCGAAGCTGTCATACGCTTCCGATTTGCTTTTGCATGACAGGAAAGCTATTCAGGCAGCTGCTGATAGTAGCTATGACCGCTGGAAAGGCAGTTGGAAATCCCCTACCTATACTCCGTAATCATCCATCCCTTTATTCAACAAGAAAAATAGAAAACCGATTAGAATATGGAAAATGACTCTACATTACTTGACTTAGGCATCAATCTCTTTGATGAAGAAATTGATGATGTCATCTTCAAGACCAATGAGTTCTTGACCGATGCGACTTTCACGGGCGCACAGGGACCTTTTTGGTGGATTTTGCAGTTGAGCATGGCTATAGCAGGTATGTTCGCCATTTGTGTGATAGCCAATATGGCCTATAAGATGATGATCAAGCGCGAACCGTTGGATGTGATGAAGCTGTTCAAGCCTTTCATGGTGAGTATTGTCCTGATGTGGTGGTATCCTCCTGTAAACACAGGAATGGTCAACTCAGACAACAGCTGGTGTGTACTGGATTTCCTGGCATACGTTCCGAATGCCATTGGAAGCTATACCCATGACCTTTTCGAGGCGGAAGCTGAGCAGGTGAAGGACAGGTATGATGCTGTCAAGATGCTGATGTACAAACGCAAGGACTTGACTGAGAACTTTGTCAGTCAGATTGGCAGCATGAAGACCATCTTGGATGATTATGTTACCAATTCCGTTGTGCAGGACGCAACAGGAGTCGATGATGTCAGCCAGGAGCATAGCTTGGCCACGAAGGAATATACCGAGTCGCTGATGGCAGGCTTGTTGATTTTTCTTGACCAGCTGATTATGTGTCTGGCGTTGATTATCTACAAGATAGGATGGTGGGCCATGATCTATGCCCAGCAGATACTCTTGGGAATGCTGACCATTTTCGGACCAATCCAATGGGCGTTCAGCTTGCTTCAGCGATGGGAAGGGGCTTGGGCGAAATGGATTATCAGGTATCTGACTGTCCATTTTTACGGCGCCATGCTTTACTTCGTTGGCTTCTATGTCTTGCTTCTGTTTGATGTTGTCATCAACATCCAGTACAACGACATTGCCTTTATTGTTGATGATCCAGATCAGTTGGGAGCATTTATTAAGAACATGGGTTTCTCAGCCCTTTATCTGCTGTGTGCGTCGGTTGTTTCCTTGCAGTGTCTTAATTTGGTTCCAGATTTGGCAGCCTGGATGATACCAGAGGGTGATACCGCCTTCTCCACACGTTCATTTGGTCATGGAGTTGCGAGTACCATGAATCAAAGGGCAAGAAGTATAATTAAATTATAATAAAAAAAGCAGGATGTTATGGCAGTATTGAAGAATTTGGAAAACAAAATCAAGCTGGTGATGATAGTCAGCTGCTTGTTCCTATTGGGTTGCGTTGTAATCAGCATAGCCAGTATCTGGATGGCGCGAGGCATGGTTGACGATGCCCACAAGAAGATTTATGTCCTTGATGGCAATGTGCCCATCATGGTGACACGCAGTACGATGGAAGAGACTTTGGATGTCGAGGCAAAGAGTCATGTGGAAATGTTCCACTATTATTTCTTCACTCTTGCCCCCGACGACAAGTATATTAAATATACGATGGAGAAGGCCATGTACTTGGTCGATGAGACAGGCTTGGCGCAGTACAATGCCTTGAAGGAAAAGGGTTTTTATGGCAATATCCTGGGAACCAATGCCGTCTTCAGTATCTTCTGTGACAGCATCAAGTTTGATGATGAAAGCATGGACTTTACCTATTATGGTCGTCAACGCATTGAGCGCAGGACAAGTGTCTTGACGCGCCAGCTGGTTACACAGGGTCATCTGAAAAGAGTGCCAAGAACGGAAAACAACCCACATGGCTTGTTGATCGAGAACTGGAAGACAATCCTGAACAAGGATTTGAATTTAAAAACAAAGTCGAACTATTAAATCTTTTTAGCTATGGATTTCAAGAAGATTTTATTTGGAGAGAAAGTGCCAGATAAGGACGATCCTGAGTATAAGGAACGTTATGAGCGTGAATTCAACGCTGGCAGCAGGTTTGCCAGAATGCTCAAGTTAGACATACTAGCGAGGCATGTCCAGAACTTCGCCAACAATCATAGAGTGCTTTTTCTTGTGTTGGTGTTCGCCTTTGTCTTGATTAGCCTGGGTATTAACCTCTACAGGATGAGCACAGCAGTTCGCTATCGTTATCATCCATCGAGTGTGATAGAACTGCAGGAGAAGGAAATGAAGAAGCGTCTGAAACCGACGCTTTATAATGAGAATATTAAAAAACTTGAAAGATATGAAACTGACGGAGAAGATTAATTTCAGGCAACCCAAGTACCAGCTTCCTGCCATCCTCTATATTCCGTTGGTGATTTTGGGCTTTTTCGTCTGCCGTTTTTTTGTTTTGAAACCGACGGAGTCAGGTGACAATCGTCTCGTGACGAAAGACGAGCTGAATACCACGTTGCCTGATGCCAACATCAAGGGAGACGGTATTGGCAAGAAGTATGACAACATGCTCAAGAACTATGGAAGAATCAAGGATGAGACCGCTGTTGAGCTAGTTGACCGTGAAGAGCAGGAGAAGGAAGGTTATGAATCCCGCTATTCCGATGCAGAAGTGGCAGCCATCGAGCAGCAGAGTGAAGAAGCTCGTGAAGCCAACGAGAAACTAAAAAAGTTGCAGGAAACTGTTAGGGAGTCCCAGCGTAGGGATGAGTCCTTGGGTGTCATGGCAGACCGTTCGGATGGCAATACCGAGGAAGAGGATGAGACGCTGAACGATTTGCGCCAGGCTTTGGAAATAGCGCGTCAACAGGCTAATGCAGTAGGTAGCGGTACCTATCAACAAGGCAAGGCAGGACCTGTTCATGTTCCTGTCCAGCCACCTGTTGACACTATTACCGCCAAGGAGCCGCCTCATAACGAGAACGCGGTAACAGAGATAGCGGAGGATGCCGTTTCCGAGGAGGTTGTGAAGAGTGTGGTGGAAACCAGCGACTATTTCAATACCATTGCCACCAACGAGCCGGAGCATAAGCTTGTCAAGGCTATTATCGACGAGGAGGTGAAGGTGGTCAGTGGCTCACGTGTCCGCTTGCGTCTATTGGATGACATAGAGATTGGCAGCAGGACAATACCGAGAGGCAGTTATCTGTATGCCACGATGAGTAGTTTCAGTCAGCAGCGTGTCAAGGGTAACGTGAAGAGCGTCCTTTATGATGACGAGTTGGTGAAGGTGAACCTGTCCATTTATGATACCGACGGCATGGAAGGTTTGTATGTGCCCAAGAGTCATTTTCGAGATACCGCCAAGGATGTGATGGGAGGTGCTTTCAGCGGTGGTAACACCCTGATGGGTACTGAGACAGGTTCCGACAATATTGCAAGATGGGGTAGGCAGGTGTTGACCAACGCTTATTCCAGAACATCCTCAGCCATTGCCAAGGCTATCAAGAAGAACAATGTCAAGTTGAAGTATGGCACACATGTCTATTTGATTAACTCCCGAGATAAGAAGAATGAAGACAAATAAAAAAAACAGTAAGGCTTATGAAAAAGAATAGGTTTTTCAGTGTGTTGTTAGTAAGTGTGCTGGCTTATTTTCCAGCCTGGTCGCAGCAGACTTGTGATGACTTGGAGCTGCTTACCGTCAACGAGAATGTCACAACGGTCATTACAGCCAGCGAACCTGTCCGCTTTGTTGACATATCCACAGACAAGGTTGTAGGTGATCAACCCATCAACAATACCATTCGTCTCAAGCCCAAGGAAGGCTTGGAGGTGAATCGGGATGGTGATGTGTTGGCTATAGTCACCATTGTCACTGAGCGTTACAGGGCGCAGTATGGGTTAATCTATACATCGAGGATGTCTGAGGCTGTATCAGATAAGTCCATCCAGCTTGAAGACCGAGTTCCCTACAATAATCCAGCTGTCAGCATGTCCACAGAGGATATGACGAAGTACGCCCGACAGATTTGGTCGTCTCCAGCGAGAATCAGGAATGTGTCTTCCAAGAAGCATAGGATGGTGATGCGTCTGAACAACCTCTATTCCGTTGGAGAGTATTTCTTTCTTGACTTCTCCGTTGACAACAAGACGAACATCCGCTTTGATATTGACCAGTTGCGTATCAAGCTTATCGACAAGAAAACATCCAAGTCAACCAATGTTCAGGTTCTTGAGCTGACTCCGGCACTTGTTCTCGACCCGACGACTTCCTTCCGCTATGGCTATAGGAACGTCGTTGTCATCAAGAAGATGACCTTCCCTGATGACAAGATTCTGAGCATTGAGCTGAGCGAGAAGCAAATCAGTGGAAGGACTATCAAGCTGAATGTGGAGTATGAGGATGTCCTGTCTGCCGATTCGTTTAGCAAAGCCGTTCTTTATGAAGAGTAATAACAGCTAAAACGAAAAGCTTATGAAAAAGTATCGTTATTATTGGCTTCTTGCCATCTTGCTTGCCAATAGTCTTTCTGCTTTCTCCCAGATGAACGGCAATCGCCTTTCCTTGGGAGTGGGCGCGTTATATGAGCGTGGCTTGGATGCCACTTTGAGCTGGGAACATGAGACCCGTTATCATAATGCCTGGGAGTATTTTGCGAATGCCTACATCAAGTGGGACAAGGATCAAGACGCCGGGCATGTGACCAAGCATTCTTTTTGGCACAACTATTTTGCATGGGCGGTAGGTGTAGCCTATAAGCCTTGTGTCGTCCGTGGGCGCAATCATTATGGGAGTCTTCGCCTTGGTGCCTCCGCTGGCAGTGATACTGACATCTTTGTCGGTGCCCTGCATGTAGGCTATGAGCACAACTATGCGCTCAAGCACGGCTGGCAGCTGTTCTGGCAGTTCAAAAGTGATGTAGTAGCCTTACATGGTAAAGATTTGTTCCGAACTGGTTTCGTTTTCGGAGTCAAGTTTCCATTAGGTAGAAAATAGTCATACAAAAAACAAATAATACGAGAAATATGAATAATATGAAAAATACCATATTATTAGTGTTGGCGGTATTCATGTTATTGTCATGTGACGACCATGTTCCAGGAGACACAACGCTTCGTGTTGGGATGGTATTCACAACCGATGGCGATGTGCTCCCTCTCGCTGATTGTGTGCAAATCGGCAAGCAGCCCCTGGCAGTAGTCTTTTATCTTTCCACTGACGAAACGTCGGGTGCCTTGGCTTATGCTGTTAGTTTTTATGAGACTTCGAGTGTGTCCTTTAGTGATTCCCTTGTGTCACAGGGAACCTCTGCCAGTACCACAGCCTTTGATGGTTTTTCCAATTCCTATTCGCTTAGGAGCAAGAGAGTCGGTTCACCGTTGGTTGATACGGTCTCGCCACCATTCTATGTGCCGGCGGTGGCACAGCTGAGGGCATTATATGCAGCTCGTCAAGTGGTGAACATGGTGATTGGACAATGTGGTGGAGATTCCATACCAGACCATGACGCATGGTATTGGTCATCTTCTGAGGTGGAGGGTCAGGCAAGCGACCGTGCCTGGCTTTATGCCTTGGCATCAGGACAGCCAGAGCCAGCTCATAAGTTCGAGCATCATCCAACTCGCCCTATCTTGACTGTCTATCAATATAACAGATAATAGCCTTGTATTATGGAAGAAAACAAGAATTTGCAGACGCTATACATGATATTCCGCACCAGCATCTATCTTTCGTTGCTGATAGAGTTTTTTGCTTATGCTATCAGTCCAGAGTTGCTTGACCACTGGGGAGGTGTTTTAGTTTCCATTCATAGCAGGATTTGCCGTTGGTCTGTTTATCAGCCAGGCAACATGATATATAGCAAGGTGATGACTTTCTTGATTGTCTGTGTCACTTGTATTGGTACACGTGCAAAGAAGCGTTTGGAGTTCAATGCCCGTAAGATGGTGCTTTATCCCTTGCTGTTGGGAGTTGCGTTGACGGTGTTATCTGTCTGGGTGTTCGGAAAGCAGGACGAGCCACTTTTCTATTCCCTCTATTACACCACATGGATATACTTTGTATTCAGTATCGTGGGTACAGTCCTTGTGAATGTCGCCTTGGACAATATCTCGAAGTTCCTGAAGGAGGGTCTGATGAAAGACCGTTTCAATTTTGAGAACGAGAGTTTCGAGCAGATGGAGGAAAAGGTGGAGAACAAGTACAGCGTCAATATTCCAATGCGCTACTACTACAAGGGTAAGTTCCGCAAGGGATGGGTGAATGTCACCAATCCGTTCCGAGGTACATGGGTAGTCGGCACTCCTGGTTCTGGTAAGACCTTTTCCATCATTGAGCCGTTCATCAGGCAGCACAGTGCCAAGGGCTTTTCCATGGTGGTCTATGACTATAAGTTTCCGACCTTGGCTCAGAAGCTCTATTATCATTATTGCATCAACCTCAAGGAGGGTAAGACCCCAAAGGGCTGTAAGTTCAACATCATTAACTTTGTTGATGTCGAATATAGCCGAAGGGTGAATCCAATCCAGTTGAAGTACATTGGTAATTTGGCAGCAGCCCAAGAAACAGCCGAGACATTGATTGAGTCCTTGCAAAAAGGCAAGAAGGAAGGTGGTGGAGGAAGCGACCAGTTCTTCCAGACTTCCGCTGTGAACTTTTTGGCTGCTTGCATCTTCTTTTTTTGCAACTATGAGAAGCGTCCATACGACAAGGACCGCAATGAGTTGGACTATGATAAGACCATCGACGCGGAAACAGGCTTGATTAAGCCGACAGGTGTAGTCCGTGACAGCAATGGCAATGTCACGAAGCCAGCTTATTGGTTAGGTAAGTATAGTGACATGCCTCATATCCTGAGTTTTCTAAACCTGGGCTACGAGACCATCTTTGATGTTTTGATGACTGACAATGAGATTGCTCCCTTGTTGGCTCCTTTCAAGACCGCATACGACAACAAGGCGATGGAACAGTTGGAAGGTATGATTGGTACGTTGCGTGTGTTCACTTCACGTCTTGCCACGAAGGAAGCCTATTGGGTGTTCCATAAGGACGGTGATGAGTTCGACCTGAAGGTGAGTGATCCTGCCAACCCCAGCTACCTGCTGATTGCCAACGACCCAGAAATGGAGAGTATCATTGGTGCCTTGAACGCCTTGATATTGAATCGTCTTGTTACCCGTGTCAATACAGGGCAGGGTAAGAATATCCCTGTCAGCATTATTGTTGACGAGTTGCCCACCTTGTACTTTCACAAGATAGACCGTCTGATTGGTACAGCACGAAGCAACAAGGTCAGCGTTGCCTTGGGCTTCCAAGAACTGCCTCAGTTGGAAGCCGACTATGGCAAGACAGGTATGCAGAAGATTATTACCACTGTTGGTAATGTAGTCAGTGGCTCTGCCAGATCCAAGGAAACCCTTGAATGGCTTTCCAACGACATCTTCGGCAAGGTTGTCCAGCTAAAGAAAGGTGTAACGATAGACCGTACAAGAACTTCCATCAATCTGAATGAGAATATGGATGCTCTGGTTCCAGGTTCCAAGATAGCTGACATGGCGACAGGATGGATATGTGGTCAGACTGCAAGGGACTTTACCGCTACCAAGACGGGTAGAGGTGGGTCAATGAACATTCAGGATTCAGAAGAGTTCAAGACAAGTAAGTTCTTCTGCAAGACGAACTTCAACATGTCTGAAATCAAGAAAGAGGAAGCAGACTACGAAAAATACCCTATTCCAAAGTTTCACGACTTGGGTACTCCTGACCAACGTGATGCCCTTTTATATGATAACTATGTAAGGGTCACCCAGGATGTTCTCGAAATGGTTAATACTGTTACCAGGTATAAGGTCAAATAAGGCTCACTAATATGTTCCTATCTGTCATGGTAATGGTCAGTAGGAGTAAACGGGTCCTTTAGGATTCTGAACATAAAGATGATAACCAGAATGTATAAAATTACGTCGCCCATAGTTCTGAGTTTTTAAGTTGATAAATGCAATATTCTTGTTTTATGTGGAGGGTATGTCTGTTATGGGATATACCCTCTCTTTCTTGTTCTGTAATGTAAAGTTAGTGAAAATATCAAACAAAGAGCATGGAAAAAGACTATTCCTTCATAGGGTTTCCCCTTTCTCTTATAGAGTTTTCCATAATCGTTCCTTTTTGTTCTTAAATCCATTTTCACAATTTCATTTTTTCCCTTTATTGAGGTTCCTTAACGATACTCGTTATATACTATCTATTTGTCTGTTCAGGCTTACATTCCTACCGTCGGTCTCTCCAAGGGCGTAGGCATCGCCGTACACATATCGGGTGCGCTTTCGCTTCTTCTTGTCCGACCACTCAAAGTTGTTATTCACATACTCATTGATGGCCTCTTCGTGACATACCACCAGTGCCGTCTCTGCAGATGTGGGCTTCAAGCTGTCGTAGTTCTGTTGTAGTCCATGAGGTACACCTTCAAGGTATGAGCGTACATACTTCGTTTTGAAGTTCTCTGGCAACTCTGACACCCCATAGATAACTCCTGCTTTTAGCTCCATCTTTTCAAGGTGTTCCTTTCCAAGTCTCATGAACACCTTTGTCAGATAGTCGTAGAACTCCTTTACGATGGTTACGTTATCCTCAGTACCTACCACGAACATTTTTCCGTTGTCCCGTTTGTATGCCTGGCACAAGTTGTTAAGGGCAATTACTCCCAGTAGCTGGAATTTCCAGTGATTTCCGTACTTGCTACCCGATGATATATCAATGGACTTATCCATCTTCATGTTGTTCTGTCCGTCTGAGGTATCAATGTCACTCAAGGATAGGTTGTATTCCATCAGTAGCTTCTTCACCATCTTCGCCGCCTGAAATGCCTCACCAGTGCTGCCGATACTCTCAGCACCACACTGTAGCTTCAGTAGCTTCTGGATTTTCTGTATGACGTTTTCTTTATCCATGATTTATGTTACTATTATTTATGTTGCGATAGTTTTCAAAATAGAACTTACCATTCCACGGCTCATATTTTATGATACCGTATTGCATAGCCAGCCGCGTCTGAAATGACTGACGGCATGTGTGTTCGAGTTCCGACCTGATACGATTACGGAACCGTTCGATGTCGCCCATGCCCTTGTAGAAGTTACATGCACGGCAGGCAGGCATGAGGTTGTCAAGGTCATTGATACTCTCGTCCTCAAACATTTTAATCACTTTCTCTACTTGTTCTCTTGGACCATAGTAGCTGTAAGCGATCGGGATGATATGGTCAACTTGCATTTCCCTCATTTTGATTTTCCGACCGCAGTAGGCACAATGCCCGTCGTACTTGTCGTACACCTTTTGCCTCATGGCTTTAGATATGGGTTTACGTTCTCCGTACTTCATTGCTCGATAATATATCAATATTCTATCTTAGTCGTAGCTGCTTCGTAGATTTTGTTATCTACCAGTTTGATAGTTTCCCGTCCTGCCAGAGCAGCCAGCCGGCTGTCCTGTTCTAAACTCTCGTAGCCAGTCTCAATACGACGATTCATCTTGTAGATGGCTCTGTCAATGTCTTCTTTCACGCTGTCGAGGGTGCGCTGTACCTCCTTCAGCTTTTCAATATACTCTTCAGGTGTCATACTTAGTTCTCCTTATTATATAGTGTTATACCATGATGATTATTCTTTCCCTTTTTTCTGTATATACCCTTCTGATAGCAGCTGTCTGACCAAGTCAAAAACGCTATCGATGATGCTTGTCGCCACTCCCTCCCTGCTATAATCGTGTATTGTCCTACATCCATGAAACTCCGACCGAACTGTAGTATAATTAGAGAGGAACAATGTTCCTGTTGGAAGTAGGTTCATGAGAGCAGTCAGAGACCAAGCAGGAGTTTTTTCCCACCCATCTATGTCCATGTCATTAACAGGCAGTAGCCGGTTGCAGTAACCCATGTGGCACCATGCCATGTCAGCAGTGCCTGGTTCGAGACCCATGTTGAGCAGTTCTTTGCCTTGCTCGATAGATGTAGCAATCTTATTCATAATGGTTCAGCTTAAAATTTTTTTTTTCCCTTTATTTAGGATTTCTCCTTCGGGTTGTTTCTTACGCCGCAGATGTTAAAGCTATCAAAGAAAGTAAAAGCAAGAAATTAGAGAAAGAATTAACGGAATACCTTTATTTTTAAATCAAGGAAGACTGCTGTTCATTGTTTCTTGCATATCTTCTTGCTGTACTTTCAAGCTTTTCCTTTGCAGAGTAAAAAACAAACAGTGGAGACAACGAGTATAAGTGTAAACTAAGAGTTCTTTACTAATTCCTCGGCAATGTAGCCGAGTAGTACCTTGGGGTCGAAGTATTTTCCGTTGTCACTCCATTTGCATGAAATGTGGAGGTGTGGTCCTGTTGTTCTTTTTCCACTGTTTCCGCTGATGGCTACTTTTTGCCCAGCTGAAACGTGTTGTCCTTGTTGGACAATGATTTTTGATAAGTGCAGGTAGATGCAGATGCAGATGCCGTGTTGGATTTTGACGTAGTTTCCTCCGTTTTCACTGCTACCTGCATCAACCACCGTTCCTGGCAGCATGGCATAGACATTCTCAAACTTAGCCCTGAGGTCGATACCGTTATGTACTTTGGTACTTTTGCGGTTTATGGGGTCGGTTCTTTTTCCGAAAGGAGAATTGATATGAATCGCTTTAAGCGGCAGCGACACTTTAGGCCGGATTATTTTGAAAGTTTCGATAGATACTTCCGTTATACTGTCTTGTTCTATAGTGTCGCTATTTGTGTCTTGAATGAATTTGTCATTATCTTTATTGATAATGCTTTTATGCATTTTATCTGTCTTCCCGATTGTATTGAAATAGCTTTTCTCTTGAGCGAAGCATGAGATAGAAAAGCAAATGATGGAAAAGAAAATAATTGCTCTAAATCTTGATTCAAAATTTATCATAATAAAGGGGAAGAAATGATTATTTTAAAGAAAGTCTATTTTGGTTTTGTTGAATTTCAAAGCATCATCTGTTTGTTTGCTGCTCAAAATATTGTGTTTTGATTGTTTTGTAAAGATGCTTTGCCAGTTTTTTCACTTTTGATGTGTAGTGTGGGTCTTCTGCGTAACCTATCTTGTCAAGGAACTTGACGTAGCTTCCTCCCTGGTATCGGTATTGGATGAATTTGATATATCCAATAACAGAGTCTTCCCATCTCTCAAATTTGAAGTAGTCTTGTGCTTTGCTGTCAAAGAGTCCGAATAGGTTGTTGTAGTTTCTGCAAACTTTGCTGGAGAAGTGGCCTGTTTCAAGGATTGCTTGTGCAAGAACGTAGATAGGCTCCTTCATATCTACTTCAAGCATGACTTCTATCAGGTTCGGAATGTTGAGGACTTTAGACTGTCCTTCGTAGAAGTGATAGATTTTGCGAGTCTTGCTTGTTGACATCTTTGTTTCCTTGATTTTCTCGTATTCCTCAATCAGCTTTTCAAGTTCTTCTGTGAAATATGATGAGAATCGTTCATTGTCTGTTTTATCTGACTGCTCTGCGTAATCGGTATGATCTTTTAGCTCGATGCTTGCGAGAGAGTCAGAAGCGACCTGTTTTTCTTTGAACAAGACGATAGGTTTACTGTTCTTCTTTGTGACGGTGTGAAAGTATTGGTTTTGGGCAAGACTTTTGTTGTTGGCTGATAAAAGAAGAATGAAAAGAATGTAATTGGGAAATTTCATAATTAATTTAGTTTGATTGTTTTGCAAAAGTACAAAAAGAATTCGTTATGCTCAATATATTGAGATAATTTAACGGGTAATAGTCCAAAAATCAAAGATTCTTTGTACTATTTGTTAATTATTTGAAATATGCTCAATAAATTAAGGTAAAAATATATCGATTTTGAGATTTTATTATTATTTTTGCCCATATCATTTAAAAGAAAAGATATGAATAAGATTTCAAGAGTAGATTTTCCATTTGATTTCCTTGCCCAGTATGGTTTAGAGCAGGAAATGATTGAAGACCTCCCTGAGAGTGTGCTTGCCACCATTGAGGCAGGTTTGTTCTCCCCATTGCTTCCCGTCTATATCAGGCAACCATTTGGAAAGACAAATTTCCGTGCGAAGTTCCGACTTGAGCGAGACGAGTATGACGAGATACGTGTCATCTTCCATTTCCAGAAGTCTGAGGCAGACTTTTCAAAATACAACTTGAACGATGAGCAACTTACCGCTCTTTCACAGGGTAAGGTTGTTCTCTGTTCTTTGGAAGAAGAATATGAGAATGAGCTGGGAGAGTATGACACACGTCAGATGAAGTGTTTTGTCCAGATGGATAGGGAAACCAGTAGTGTTTTTTATGTCCCCACTCCTGTTGTTGCTCGCAACCTGTCCAAGGTGGCAGATTCTTATAATCTTGCCAATGAGGACATGGAGCGAATATTGAATGGTGACTTGGTGAATGTGAGTGACGAATCAGGAGAACCTGTTACTATAGGTATAGACTTGTCAACTGTGACTTGTGTCCGTGTCATTTGTTGTACTCCAGACCAGTGGCCACTTATTGTTCATCCAGAGATACCGACATATTCCTTTGGAAATGACGGTTGTTGGGTGAACAAGGATGGTGAATTGAAGTATGTTTATGAGCAGGATTTCACGGACGAAATCAATGAAGCCCTTGTCATGCAGTCCAGGCTGAATGGTCTCTTGAATGATGTTGATTCAGAGAAGAAAGAAACTGAAAGAGAACATCTTGAAGAGTCAGCAGATGAAAGCATAAGTATGGACGCATCGCGTCAGTTAAAGATGTAAATACCTACGTGTGTTTTTCATTTTATAAAATACGCGCTCGCTGTTGAGCGTCAAGCTGAGGGCGTAAGCCACTCGGCAAATACCTTTAATTGAGGGTGTTGTGCAGATTCAGCTGTGATTACCCTCAGAATGTAGGGTATAAACAGCGATGATGACTGTTGAAGAATTCACATTTCGCTGTGATTACCCTCAGAATGAAGGGTATAAACAGCTTATCGTTATGATGATGTTTTTAATATGCTGCTGTGATTACCCTCATGATAAAGGGTATAAACAGCTTCACATACGGCTCGGAATTGTGAACACGCGTGTTCTCTTTTCAGTTTTGCTTACCCTCACTTTGAAGGGTATAAAGTTAAAAATACTTCGTTCTTTATCATATTTTCATAATAGTTGCGCTCGCTGTTGAGCGTCAAGCTGAGGGCGTAAGCCACTCGGTAAGTACCTTTAATTGAGGGTTTTATGCAGATTCTGCTGTGATTACCCTCAGAATGCAGGGTATAAACAGCGAACCCTTACAGAAGATTCTTGATGAGATTGCTGTGATTACCCTCAGAATGCAGGGTATAAACAGCTAAGCTTAAAGAGGGTGTGTTAAAGCCAGCGCTGTGATTAACCTCAGAATGTAAGGTATAAACAGCATGGATTCAACAATCTGTTTAATAGATAAATTCGTTCTTTATCATACTTCCATAATAGTTGCGCTGGCTGTTCAGCGTCAAGCTGAGGGCGCAAGCCACTCGGCAAGTGCCTTACATTCATAGGCTTACATACATTCTGTTGTGAATGCCTTTAAAAATAAAGGCACAAACAGCGACTTCAACTGCTCTACGTTTATTTTTGATGTTGTGAATGCCTTTAAAAATAAAGGCACAAACAACTAATAAAGAAATACATTTTTTTATTAAAATAACAAAGTAATATGAGCAAATATTTTTTATCAGAAGATCAGTTGGTTGAACGATTTCAGTCCGACCCATCGTTTGGTTGGCTTGGTTATATCAATCATCACTCTCAGGAGCTGATTGATGACTATGCTAACTTTTGTAGTGAGCATTCCCTTTCTTCCGATTCCGAGTCTTCTGCAAAGCAGTTCATGGAAGAGAGAGAAAAGCTTTTCAATGAGAGTATCGAGAATTGATTCAAGACCATTGGCTTATGAGTATTCGTTCAAACGCCTTGCCTCTTCGTGGAGATATATCCCGAGAGTTGCAGGACTTGCTTCGCAGGAACGGGATGCAAGCCCATATCCAGTTTGTTGGCGACAGAATCCAGCTTGTCGTTCAGGGGCATGACTCGCCTTTGATGCGTTACGACATCAACAAGTACCAGTTCCAGGCGTTGCAGGATGGTGGTACGAATTCGAGCAATAAGAAAGCCTATCAGACTTTCAACAGTATTGTTAAGAATGACTTCGACTTGCCGAAGGCATACGTTTATGCCCGTAATGCCAATGGTAGGGTTGCGATGGGCTTGCATGGCTATCGAATTGGTGCTGGAGAGTATGGCAGACCGATGGGTGTTGGCTATGGCCGTTGGGGAGCTTATCCCCAGTTTGCCTATGGCCCAGGCTATTTAGGCTGGACACCGAATCGGCAGCCAGGCTTTCATTTGCGAAGGATTGATGGTACGTTGTATGCGCCAGGAGGTCCTATGGTTGCAGACCGGGTAGATGGACGAGTGAAGCCAGGTGAGTTGCAGTCAGGCGGTTATGGCTATTATTTCAAGGGCGACCGTGTCCAGTCTGTCAATGTAGCGAAGATTGATTCCTTGCAGGATGTTCAGCAGTTGCAGGCAGTCTTTCAGCCTGTGGTGTCCTTGCCACGTCCCACGAAGGAAGCCATTTCTTATAAGGAGCACATCACCAGTGATGTCTATTTCACGAAAGACAAGTGGTTGGAAGTCTTGGCTTCTCATGGTCTTGTCGTCGATGCCGACAAGAAGACGCTTGTTGTCCAGTCGTTGTCTGCCCCAGTGGATCAGCATTACGACTTGACAGATGAGCAGCTGAAAGTGTTGACGAGCAATAGCCTAAAGGAATACTCTGTTGTCAAGCGTTTGCAAGTCATTAACGATGTGATAGGTGATGACTTCGATGACAAGGTAACTTTCGACAGGATTAATTCCAAGGAGCAGCTGAGTATCAAGCTGAAGCCAGAGGTAGAATCGAAACTCCAGCAGGAGTCAGTCATTCAAATGCAAAAGCTCCAGCAGCCCCTTGCTCCAGGCTATGAACGTTTCGTTGTCGTGCCTCCGACACAGGATCCTGAGAAGGGTTACGTCAATGGTCAGGCTTTGAATCAGCTGAATGAAAACAAAGGCTGGTACAGAGAAGGCAAGCATGGCAGGGAAGTTGAAGTAAGCGGTGTCTGGGTTGAGAAGGTTCAGAACCAGGCTAAGGAGGATGCCGCCGATGCCCGACAGGATGCCGAGTCTAAGCAGCGTGACGGCAGCAAGGTCGATGATACGAAGTATAAGATTACTGCAGTCATCAACGGCGAAGCCATCAGCAGGGAAATCACAGAACGGCAATACCAGAAGTTCATGGCAGTGGATGACTACCATCGTCTGAAGATGGTCTCCAAGCTCTATCCTGAAGTTGATATGAAGACACAGCCAGGTAAGGGCTTCAATTTCGGTGCGTTCTTGTTGGCAGGATTACAGGTAGCGAGTGAAGCCACCTATCTTGGTGCCGACATCGCCCATAACGTAGAGCATATCAAGCATCCTCATGGTCCAGCACCTGAGATTTATCAAGAGTCCCATGGTAGAGCGAGTATCTTGTTCAATCCGATGACAGATTCCCCTGAAGACATCGCTGCCCGAGCTTATGACCGTGGACTTCATGATGCAAATCATTCAGGTGTTGGTATGGGAAGATAATTATAAAGATTAAAACAAAAAGCGATATGCAACAGAATGACAACGATTTGGGTTTCGATGACTTTCAGCATCAGATTTCCATGGAAGACTTGTTGCTCTCAGCAGGTTATCAGTATGACCGTAAGAAGAGTACCCGACATTCACCTGTCTATGCAAAGTTGGATGGTTCTGGCAACCGCATTGGTGACAGGGTCCTTGTGAATCCTCGTTTCAACACCTGTTGCGAGCCACCTGTATTGCAGAACTACAATGTCATCAGTTTCATCACGAGTCATCCTTCCTTGTTCAAGGAATACAAGGAGGGCATGAAGCCACACCTGTTGGTCAATGAAGTATGTAGAAACATTCTGAATATGCCAAAGCAGAATCGTGAAACTGAAGCCATTCGTCGTGGCAGTCAGGAGCGAGAGCAGTTTGACTTGAAAAAATATCAGATACATCAGATAGACGGTAAGGATTTCAACACCGTCAAACCTTTTTTCCCCTATTTCAAGTCCAGGGGCATAGACTTGAAGACACAATATGCGTTCCATCATGATTTCTTCCTAACCACTCAGGAGCGTAATGGTAGGGCTTTCACCAATCTCTCCTTCCCGATGCGCATTCCGGGCAAGGAGCAGGATGGAATTGTCGGCTTGGAGGAGAGAGGCTTGCCACGGATGGATGGTAGCAGTGGCTATAAGGGCAAGGCTGCTGGCAGCAATTCCTCCGAAGGTCTGTGGATAGCCAATCTAGGGAAGAAGCCGTTATCAGAATCCAGTCATGTGTATTGGTTTGAGAGCGGTTATGATGCGATGGCTTACTATCAGCTTCATAAGGGTGATGCCAATGTGAAGAAAGGCGTTTTCCTTTCCTCTGGTGGCAATCCCACCTATAGGCAGTTCGAGGGTGTTCTGAAAGAGGCGAAAGGAGCCGTCCATCATCTTTGTTTCGATGAAGACTTGGCAGGTCGGCAGTTTGTTGAGAATTTCAAGCAGGTCGCAAGTAAACTTACTTCCAAGCGAGAAGCAATAGAAGAATATCGGCAGTCGATGAAGGATGAGTCGAAGCCGTTGTCAGGAAATCTTGATTTATTGCCTGACAGCTTGCTTGTTTCTTACAAGAAGATGGAGACAGCCCAGGAGCGTTATGCGAGTGAGGGACGTTCCCCGTTGACTGCACCTGATGAGCGAGAAGAGTTGAAGAAGAGTTCTGAGTCCGCCACAAAGGAATTCATGGACAAGTTAAAGGAAAGCCTCTCATCTGATGCTGCAGATGTTAAAGTGGAGAGAGAAGTGCCAAGTGAGGGGTTCAAGGACTGGAACGAAGAGTTGTTGGATGCAGTCAGACGTTCTTCCGACAAGTTGGAGGGAGGTGTGGATGTTGATGCCGATGGAGTGGTTGACAGTGTCCAGAAGAAAGAAGAATCTGTTGCTGAGAAGTCCACCCATATCAGAAGATAGTCATGATGAAGTTAGATGACAGGACAGGAACCTTGGAATTGTCGCCACACGGCTTGCAATTCCTTTGCATGGAAATCGTACCGACGATATTCTGTTTGTCGGTGTGGTTTGTGTTGGGTCTTGATGACTTTGTTCCTGAAGTCTTTCGTCCGATTCTTCTTTTCGTTGGAATCTTCCTGTTCCTGTATCTTGTGATGAAGTTCTGCTATCTGAAGAGTATGCGTTATGAGATAAGCTTGCAGCAGCTGATATTTGTGCATGGTGTCTTCACGGTTACCAAGGATTTTGTAGAGCTGTACCGAGTCGTTGACTATGGCGAGGATAGTAATTTTATATAGTCTTTGTTTGGATTAAAAACCGTGAGCATCTATTCTGGCGACAGAACAACACCGAGATTAGATATCATTGGCGTTCGGAAGGGTGTTGAATTGCAGACCTTCATCCGTGAGCGAGTAGAGTTTAACAAGCAAAACAGGTTGATATGTGAAATCACGAACAGATAAATCATTCCCTTTATTGTTTCTTGTCTTGTTACAAGTATTCTGCTTTTTGTCCTTACCCTTACTGGGTCAGGTAATAGTGAATAACGTATCTGAGCATGTAGCAATCAAGGCAGGTAATGAATCACTTAACAATACGGTGACTCAACAGATGAAATCCCAGGAGAAGATTGCTTTTGAGCAAAATGCCATTGGTGCTGAGTTTCTTCAGATGAAGAAGTGGGAGCGCAAGTACAATAGCTATCTCAAGGATGTGTCCGGCTATGCTTCCGCTTTGAAGGCCGCCACCCATGCTTATTCAGATGGAGTGAGGATTTTCCTTACCTTGAACAAGATTAGGAAGGTCATCAAGGATAATCCCCAGGGAGTAGTAGCCACGATGAGTATGAACAACCTGTATATGGAGACCTTCACAGAAATGGTGAGTGCTTACGAGCTGTTGAAGAACGCCATAGCCAAGGGAGGACCAGAGAATATGCTGACAGGCTCTGAGCGTTCCAAGACCTTGTGGGCTTTGGAGGATAAACTGAAGGAATTTCAGAAGAAGCTCAACCATCTATACATGAGCCTCAGGCACTACAATCTGGTTCATGTTTGGGAAAGTGCTACCGCAGGAATGATTGAAAGGGATGTGAGTGAAATTGCAGGACAGTCTTTGCGAGACTGGAAAAAGCGAGCAAAAGAAATTAGCAATAATGGAGACTGATATGAAACGAAACGTATTGCTTCTAATCATTCTTTTTTCAGTCGGCTGTTGTCATGTGCAGGGACAGAGGATTGACCCAGTCTTGACTTCTCTAATTTTAGAGAACACAAAAAAGGCCGAGTCGATGTATGAATCCCAGTCGGTTGCCATGACAGTCATTTCTGAGGGTCACGTGTTGATCAATTCAGAAGTCGAGGCGACGAAGAATTTCCAGAAGCAGTTCAATGATTATGTAAGCTCCTTTCGGAATGTCGTTTCCTTCGTTGCCCAGATATATGGTTTCTATTACGAGATAGACCATTTGGTGGACAACATCAAGAAGATGACCGACCAGTTGGGCGATAGTCCTTCCAATGCCATTGCCGTTGCCCTTCATGCCAACAGGAATGACATCTATTTTGAAATAATTCAGACCGCTATGGGCATCATCAAGAATATTCGCCAGGTGTGTTTCGATGGTAAGATGACAGAAAAGGAGCGCATAGAGTTGCTTTTCGACATCAGGCCCAAGTTGAAGCAGCTCAATCACAAGTTGATTGTGTTGACGAAGCTGGTGAAGTACACCACCTTGGCGCATGTGTGGTATGACATCAAGGGAGGAGCAAGAGACGAGGCAATGTCCCGAAGTGAAGCTATTAAGAATTCTTTGGATGCCTGGAAACTCAGTGGAAAAACCGTTGGAAATGCTGTAAGAAATCATTCAAATCATTAAATAAATCAATAAATATATGGGAGTATTAGGAAAGGCTGCTGCCAAAGGTTGGTCCGTGTTTGGAAAAATGCTTTGGAAAGGTGGCGAGCAGGTTGCTACCAAGTCCTATCGTGTTGCCGAGCATATTGCGATGCATCCGATTAAGTCCGTCAAGGTAGGAGCCGTCGCTTATGGCGGTTGGCAGCTTGTAGCGAATAACAAGCCTATTGTCGATAGTGTTAAGGACTATGGTGGTTGGCTTGTCGAAAAGATTGCTGGTGAAGATCGAAAGAAAACCTATCTTCAAACGGCAGACGATGTGAAGAATACAGTAAAGGGTGCTGGAGACAAGATACGCTCTGTTGGCGATGATGTCGCTGATGCCACCAAGGAATCAGTCGATAAGATCAAGGATGCAGGTGGGGAGGTGATTGACAATGTCCGTGGTTCTGTGAATGGTGTGTCAGGTGCAGACTCCATGAGTAAGATGGGCGGTTTTCTTGGTAATGTCACCTCTGGCAATATCAATGGCCTTAGCGTTATTGGTCTTCTCCTTTCCGCTTATATGCTGTTTGGGCGTACAGGCATCCTTGGAAAAGTAGGTGGTCTTCTTATGGGTATGCTGGCTCTCAGCTCCAGTCTTTCCCCATCCGTTAGCGACTCTCAATCGTTGCAGCAGAATTCGTCCCAGGATATGTCAAGAGGAATGCATATATAGACAATCAATCTGAGTAATATGGAATATACAAGTGAAATGAATTTGATTTCGCCGAGTGGCTACAGTATGCCCTTCACTCTTGACAAGGGTGAGCAGGTGAAAGTGACTCTTGACTATGGTGAACAGACGCATCCCAAGACGGGTGAGCAGTTCTTCCATCATGGTTTGGATTTGGAGACAGACTATTATCCGTTGCGTGCCCTGGCAAGTGGGGTGGTGACAGGTGTGAACAGGGATGCCCTGCATGGTACATCCCTTACCATCCATTATTCCAATAATGGCGGTTCGAGTCCCAAGGGCTATGATGTGACCTATTCCCATCTTGCCGAGGTGAAGGTGAACTGTGGAAAGACCGTCGTGGCCTCCGAGGTTGTTGCCTTGAGTGGAAGCCTCCTTCATTTGGGAGTCAGCTATGACGGTCAGGAAATTGACCCCAAGATGATGCTGAGTATGCTTTATGGCAATATCGTCACCTTGGAGCAGCAGGGTGCTGAAAACCCTGTAGCCACGATGGACATGGAGACCCATACGAAGTACGATAAGGACGAGCCAGAGCTGTCCCAGCTGTTCAAGCGTTACATGAAATCCTATCTGAAGGATGTCGTGACGGGTGACTACCAGGTTCCCAAATCCACCGAGGACAGCCTACGAAATAGACTGGAGCAAGGTTTTAGGGAAAGGCTCTTTTTCGACTCGATGCCGTCCTTGCTCAATCCCCTTGGCTTGGGTTCCCGTGCTATCATGCTGATACAGTTGATTCAGGAAATCCTCATTGGTGATTTTCTGAGCTATATGGGATTGAAGCATCGGGTGTTTCTGTCTTCGATGTCCGAAGCTGAAAAAAAAAATTTGCTGAACACGTAGGGAGTCAGCAGCGAGCGAGTCAGATTGACCCCCTTGCCGAATTGGATTGGGTAGATGTCCAGACCTTCGACATTGCGAGAGTTGTCAGTATTTATCCTGACAAGTCAGGCTTACGCTGGTGGACGAAAGCCTGGTTCAATAACAGAAGGGAAGGAGAAAAATCTGTTGAAATCACCAGGATGCTTGCCATCCAGTTCATCAACGACGAGGTGCTGAAGGACGAGTGGATGGAGAAGTATTTCCCCAAGCAGATGGAAATCTACCACCAGGCACTCACTCAGACGAAACAGCAGATTATGGAGCAGATTAGGCAACAAACACTATAAACAAGAACAAGCAGATGGATTCAATAAAGGGAAATAAGAATGATGATGCCGGTAAGAACGATGTTTTTGCCAGCAAGGTTGTTCCTATTATGGATAAGGTGGCCGATGAGCTGAGCAGGAAGCAGAACGAGGAATTGTCAAGTATTTCTCCTTTGGCTTTCGCTTCGACTATACCTGCTGCCAGTCTGAATATGCGTACAGAGTTTGTAAGGCGTTATGGTGAGTGGAACAGTAAGACGACCGAGGATTATCTGAAGATGGTCATGGAGGAGCTGAAACGTCAGCATATCAAGGTTGATGCAGTGCTTGAAGAGAAGATGGTCAACTATCTGATTGAGAAGGATGTTCCCAAGAGTTCTGTGGAGTATGTGCTGAAGAATGGTTTGTTTGATTCCATGCTGTTTGGTTCGGAATTTCAGTCAAGGTCAAACCTAGATGCCTACATTCGTCGGGAATCTGATAAGCGTTATGATGCGTCGGGTGGTGAGAAGACTGCTGCATTTATTACGACCTTGGCTTTTGATTCGCCAACCTATCTGGGACCACAATCTTTTTTGGCTAAGGCCTTGGTTATTGGTGTTGATGTAGGAACTGGAATTGGTAAGAGTGTTAAGCTTGAAAAGAGAGCCGATGGCTGGCAGCAGGAACAAGTTCAGAAAGCCATTGAGGAAGTGAAGTCAGCCCAGCAAGCCAAGGTCTCTGTTCCGCAGTGGATGTTGCAGAAGAATTTTGGCAAAGGCGCGACTTTTGATTCTATCGTAGAATCGCCTACAGCCGAGCAGATGCAAAAGATGGCGAATGTCGTCAACTGGTCTCAGAGGAATTTTGGCGTTTATGTCAGTAAGGTGGATGAAGCCTTGGAGAATGGCAGTCGTACTATTACCATTGATGGTAAGAAGATGGCTGTGTATGATGCCGTGGTTCGTGCCCGAGAGTATGGAGAGTTTTCAAGGGTACTCATCCAGAAGATGAACGAGGTACAGCGCACGGCGATAGCCAGGGAATTCAGTGAAAGCGGTGTGACCCTTGTACCAAGGTGGATGTACATGAAGGCAGGAATCAAGTCTTCAGCTGATTTGAACGAGGCATCAGACAAGCAGCTTCAGAATGCCCTCAGTTTTGCAGCGTCGAACCGCAAGGTTTATGAAAAGGAGCTGGACAAGTCCTTGAAGCAGGACTATATGCTGATGGGTGGGATCAAAATTGGAAAGCAGGATGTCAGCTTCAATGACGCTGTGGTACGTATCGAGCAGTACAAGGCATTTGAAGAGTCCATCAGAGAAGAGCAGCGAAGACGAATAGAGGGAGTTCAAGCATCCGTGACCGAAGAACAATCTGTTTCAAGGAGGACTGCAGTGGATGAAGCCCAAATTCAGAGTCCGTCAATTCAAGAAGAATCTGGTGGCTGGAAGCAGATGTTGTCCTCATACGGCTTGACGGGTGGCAATCACAGTATGTTTGACCATTTGGGCTATACCTTGGCGACCATGCCAGATATGCTTTATAATCTCTTCACAGGCAAGTCCAATGCCTTGAATCTGAGCAAGCAGACGATGATTCCTTTCGCATCCATCCTGTTAGGTATGTTTGTGCGAAATCCTATCTTGAAGTTCGCTTTGATAGGCTTAGGTGGTGGAAACCTCTTGAGTAGGCTTCATTCCGAGCAAATAGACAAGATGGGGCAGGGGAATGCCATGACCTCCGGCATTGGTGTAACCCCCGAGTTTGTCAAGTATCAGGATCAGGAGTTGAATCCACGTATCAGCAATGCCAAGATAGAGAACGGCGTTTTCTTTGCCGATGTGGACAGAGTGCCTTGTATGGTCCATTTGACCAGAAACATTGTTTCCTCCTATGAAAGCGGTGCGTTGCCGCTAAACACCTTGGCCAATGCCATATTGAGCAAGGCTGATGCACAGCGTAGAGAGCAGACTATGGAAACCAGTGTTCAGGCATCGCAGACCTATACACGTTCCCAGCAACAGGAGCAGGGAGTGAAAATCAAGTAGAGAATAGAATTATTAACCTTTTAAAAAATGAAATGTTATGGATGAGAAGAAAGTTAATGAAGAGAATAAGAAAGAGGCTCTTCAGTCGGAACAGTCCTCCCAGCAGGAGGAAATAAAGGGAAAGGTTGATTATTTGCGCCAGGCAAAGAATGGTCAGGTTGATATACTTGTCAAGGCTTTGGAAGATGCCGCCAAGGACAAGGATGGTATGTTTGTGAATCAGTTGGGAAAGAGTGCTCCACATATTTACGGTGAAGAGCAGAAATACGGTATTCCAGCCTTTAACAAGCTGATTCTGTCCTTGCATAGCGACCAGTCCGGGTATAAGACGAATGGCTATACCAGTTTTGTCGCCGCTTCGCAGCGCAATGAGTCCATTCGCAAGAACCAGACAGGAGTTCCTTACGTCTGGCAGATGGTGAAGGGCTATGAGAGCAAGGATGATCCGAGCCAGCAGCTTTCGAGGAGGGAGTATAACGACCTGGATGCATCCGACAAGCAGAAGTACCGTCCAGTGATTGAAGAGCGTTTTATCAAGCTTTTCAATGTCGAGCAGACCATCTTGCCCAACAAGGAAAAGGAGAAGTTTCAGGAAGAGGTTGGTCAGAAAGGCAGCTACGGAGAGCGCATGACCTCCAGCTTGTCAGATGTACCCCAGGATAAGGTTGACTGGCACTTGCAGCAGAAGAATGTGAATTTGCGCCATGATGTCAATCAGTTCTTGAACAATGTGAACGAGAACCTTGTTCATATCAACAGGAATGGAATGGGTGTTTCCGTCTATGATGATAAAAAGGATGTTGTCAATTTGCCCCTCCAGAAAGTCTTTTCCTCTTATGAGGACTATGTTCAGGAAGCAGCACGACAAATAGCTGTAGCTACAGGTCATTCCCAGCGATTGAATCGAGTTAGCTCCTCTGAGGATTCCAAGGTTCGTAATCAGCTCGTTTATGAGCTTGCTTCTGCAACGAAGATGATTGATTTTGGTATGTCTGCAAAGCTATCTCCTGAAAGCCAGAAGATGGTTCCAGTGTGGGTACAGCAGTTGAAGGAGCGTCCTGAAATGCTTGATGATGTGATGCGTGATGTGAACAGGACGATGAGCATGATAGACAAGGCAGCCAATGGCTATAAGATTGAGCGAACAGCTCGTCAGCAGCCAGTTGACTTGGCGCCAGTGCAAGACAAAACGAGGAGCTATAGCCTTGTCACGATGCTGAAGGATGACGAAGGTAAATGGACTTTGTTTGCACGTCCAGAGAATGAAAAGGGATTTGCCATCCATCCATTCAAGGAAGACGTTAGTAAGTATTTTGATGCTCTTAAGAACAGTGAAGACTCGTCAAAGCTTGATGCAGTCAGGAATGCCCTGGCACAGAAGTACGAGAATTTGCTGAAGAAATCCCCTAACAGTGAAGTTCATCTTTTCAAGAGCAAAGCGACACAGGAAGAACTGGACATGGTTACCTCCGTGAATGTTTTCCGTGGTCAGGGAAAAGAGGGTAAGGTTCCTTTGGTAGTGGCGCAGCTTGGCAATGATCAAGAGAAGCAGAAAGCCAAGTTGGTTCCAAAGGATATGTATCAACGCCTATTCTTGGCAGACGACATGAAAGATTACAAGAAGCATATTGCAGCAATGCTGTATGCCGATGAGATTGCCGAGAAGCTGAAGGAAGTGAAGCTAAATGGTGGAGAGAAGGAAGGTGTGGATTCAAAGGTGAAGAATTCGAGACCTCTTTATGATATGGTGGAGTCGAAGGAAAAGGAGCAGCGAGAGGCGCAGCAACAGCAGCAGGAAGAGGAGAAACGTCGTAACTCACCTGAACAGAAAGAGAAGGAAAGGCAGGAAGAGAAGATGAAGGAGGAGACGACCAAGGCAGAGACCAAGGCTGTAGCAGCCGTAGCACTTTCGCCAATGATGAAGCAGTTCCTTGACCTGAAGCATAAGCATCCCGATGCCCTTCTTCTGTTCCGTACTGGTGACTTCTACGAGACTTACAAGCAAGACGCTGAGAAGGCATCCAGAATACTTGGTATCACGCTTACCAAAAGTACCAAGCAGAAGGACGAAGAGGGCAAGCCCCTTACCATGGCAGGTTTTCCATACCATGCTCTCGACACCTATCTGCCCAAATTGATCAGGGCAGGAGAGAGAGTCGCTATTTGTGACCAGCTGGAAGCACCTAAGCAGACTGCTTCTCGTAGCATCTCGGAAATGGTGTCACCTGGTGTTGCTGAGACAAATGAAATGAAGGAGGAACAGGCTCAGCAGCAGGAGCAGAAGCAGAAGGTAGAGGAAGAGCACCATAGAGGTGGTTTTCATCTTTAGTTGATTATTTCATGTTTCATTTTTTAATAATCGTACTTTGTTTTATGGCTATCGAACAGAATCAGGTCGGTTCGCCTGACATTCCTCAATGGATGCTGAAAGCGGCTGGCATCAAAGATATGGATGATTTGAAGTCTTTGCCAGAAGAAAGGCTGGCAAAGCTCAATGACTGGGCAGTAAATAATAGCCTTTCCTATTCCAATGCTATTAAGAACGCCGAGGACAGGGGGATTCAGTCCTTGTCAGTCAGGGGCGGTTCCATTTCATTGAACCAGGCCAGGGATCGTATGCAGCAGTATGACCAGTTCCGGGCTGTGGTGATGAACGAGGCGCAACAGCGTTGGAATCGGGATGAATTCAACCGTGCCATGGAAAAGACCGTTACCTATCCTGCCTGGATGCTTCAGCAGAACGGTATGAGAAGTATCAGCTCATCTGATGACGACAAGTTGGTCAAGGCGAAGGCGTGGGCCGAGCAAAACCACGATGTTTTCAGGACCTCGGTTCAGGCTGCCATTGACAAGAACCTGTCTGAAATCAAGGTTGGTGGCAAGTCGTTCACCATCTTTGAGGCGACAGTTCGCAGTCGTGAGTATGAGGAGTTTGCTCATCAGATTGTGACCGAGCAGACAGCACGAAGATTGGAGCATAAGGCTTCCGAGTCCATGAAGCCAGTTCCGACAGGCAATCAGTCAGAAGTGGATATGAAATATGCATCTGATCTTTTCAAGGATAATTTTGAAAAACTGTCCATGTCTTCAAGGGATGACAGTCAGTCCATGAAGCGATAAAAATTATATCTTATGTCAAATACAAGACAGGAATATATTGACAAATATGCAGCGTATGCCATGCTTCAGATGGAGCGTTATGGCATACCTGCATCTGTCACCCTTGCTCAGGGCATCATCGAGTCTGCTGACGGAAATAGTATGCTTTCCAAGACAGCCAACAATCATTTTGGTGTGAAGGGAGCATACAATGGTGCCTACGTTCTTGCCAACGATGACAAGCCCAATGAGCGTTTCAAGAAATATGAGGATGTAGCCCAGAGCTATGAAGATCATTCTAAGGTTTTGATGAATGCACGTTATCAGAAGTATGTCGGCAATCTCGCTCCAAATGACTATAAAGGCTGGGTAGAAGGTATCAAGAAAGGAGGCTATGCTTCAGATCCAAATTACGTTAGTACCGTTGTCGGAGTTATCGAGAAGAACAATTTGCAGAAATATGATGAAATGGTGTTGGCAAAGTTGGAGAGGGAAGGAAAAACCATTGGTGTAGGTAGCCATCCTTTGCCATCGGCAGCGAAAGCTGAGAAGTCTGCTCCTTCCGGCAAGAGTACAGGCTTTGACTTGCCGCAGGGAAACTATAGCTTTCCGATGAAGTGTGACGATTATTTGCTTGTCACTTCTGGCTATGGGCATCGTCAATCACCCACCCAGGGAGCATCCAGTAACCATAAGGGACTGGACATCAATGCCAGGAGTGCTTCACTACTTGCCACCGAAGATAACGGTAAGGTTGTCAAGGTCAATCAAGACGCAAGTAATAAGGCAGGAAAATATGTGACCGTGGAGTATGACAGGGGCAATGGTGCGAAGACACAGCTTGTCTATATGCACATGAGCAGGGTTGATGTGAAGGTCGGTGACGTGGTGAATGCCGGAGACAAATTAGGTGTGTCAGGTTCTACGGGTGTGTCAACTGGAGAGCACCTTCATTTCGAGGTCAGGCAGTTTGACGAGCCTGGTAAGTATCATCATGTCAATCCTGTCGCCTACCTTGCGGAAATCAATGCCAAGGGAAACCTTGACAAGGAAGTGCGTGACACGAAGGGCACCAATCTTCTCAACGCCTATGCCCCTTCAGCTGGTGCTGCAAGTGTAGCGAATGTCAAAGAGAGCCATGAAGAGAAAAACGAGCAGTTGACACCTCAAACCTGGCTTGCCAAGCTTCTCACTGCCGATAGTGGCATCATGAATGGTCAGAATGACGGCTTGCTCAGTAGCATCTTTCAGCTCTTCCTTGCGATGATGCTTTTGTCGAAAGACTTTGAGAAGAAGAGCCTTTCAGAAAAGTTGGAGGCCACGACGAAGATGGCGATAGAAAAGCGTGTTGACATCAGCAGCTATACGCCAGCGTTGAAGTCAAGTTCATTGGTGCTTGCAGAGAATGGTAAGATTATTCTTTCTACGCATAATGGTGAGCAGGAGTTCAGGCATGTGTTGACAGATAGCGAGTATGCCCGATTGAATCAGGCTTTGACAAGCGACTTGCCAGATGAGCAGAAGCGGCAGCGAGTGAGTAGTATTGTCTATGGTATCAGCTATTCCCAGCAAGCGTCCCAGAATTATGACCAGATTGAGTCGCAGCAGCGTACCCAGCAGGAATCTCTCAAGAGATAGTTTAACTTAAAAGAAAAAAACATGATTAAAGCAAATGTAACAGTGACGGGTAGAATCACCAGGTCTGCCCAGATTCGTACAGACAAGAACAACAAGCCCTATTTGTCGTTTGTTGTCACTCTTGTCTTGCAGGATGTGAAAACCAAGCAGAAGAGTGTTGACATTGTAGTCACCGATGCCAATGGAACCCAGAATGACCTCTCCAGGTATATAGAGAAGAAGCGAGTCGAGGTAAAGGGCGAGCTTCGTATCAAGAAGAAAGGCGATGATTATGTCTTTTACCTGGGTGCAACCGAGATTTCCATGAAGGATGTATCGGGAATAGACAGCGTTGCCGGACAGCTGGAGTTTATTGGTCATCTGGGTAGCAAGGGAGCTGAGGAGTGGAAGGACAAGAAGGGCAATCCGTTTCTTGCCTTTTCAGCACGTTCGACGGAGAAAATCAATGATGACACCTATGTTGACACCTGGATTGACTTTATCAAGTTTCCGCCCAAGGGTGAGGAGCTTGAAATACCAGACTGGCTAAAAGCCAAGTCGAAGGTCAAGGTGACAGGTGATTTACAGATTCGTTCCTACAATGATAAGTTGCGCTTTAGTTGTAGAGTCAGAGACTATACCCTTTATATTCCACCGCAGAAGTAGCATTTCTGAATAGTTGTAATCAAATAGACCAAACCCGAAAGGCACGTTGATTCTGATGACCGAGTAGGGTTTCTTTTTTATGTCGAACCGTTCCCTTACATCTGCCCGTCGAATCAAGAATGACAATTACTACACCCTTGCAGAAGACATTGCATCAGCGGTTTTTTCTATCAGGGAAAACTTTGCTGACAAGCTTGTTTATTGTAATTGTGAAACAGGTGGTCGTTCCTCGTTTGCATCTTTCTTTGCCAGTCATTTTGAAGAGCTTCGGTTGAAAGAGCTGATAGTGACAGGGATGGGCAGTACCAAGGAATTTCACCAGACAGCAGCTGGTGAGAGTCTGGTGGAGATGTCAGGTAGTTCTGGAAGATTTGAGGATGCTCGTCCACAGGAACTGTTGTCGATGTCTGATATAGTTGTGACCAATCCACCTTTCTCCGGACTGAGGACTTATCTTGATTCGCTATTTAGACATGGTAAGGATTTTCTTTTGGTTGTTCCTCTTCATTCCTTGACATATAAGTCTGTTTTTCCCAAGATAGTTTCTGGACAGGTATATTCTTTTCCCTTTATTCGTTCTGCCTCCTTCATTTCTGGGTGTGGAGTCCGACGGAGCTTTGGCAATATCGTATGGTTGACCAATCTCGGTGCGAAGCCAAGGCGACCGCCAATAGAATTGTCAGCCACTTATACGGAATGTCAGTTTTCACGCTATGCAAACATGGATGTGATAGACGTGCCCAAGTCGAGTATGATCCCCAAGGACTATTCAGGTGTCATGGCCGTGCCCAGTTCCTTTCTTCTCAAGTTGTCCGATGAGCAATTTGAGCTGCTTGGTCATTCAGGTGATGCGACCTCCTTGAGACGTATGGGTGCAAGACCCATAGGAAATAGAGGTGTGCGGTTGCTTAGGGGTCAGGGTATGACAGGGCATTACACACCAAACATGGTGAATCCTCATATCATAGAGAATGAATTTATCCGCTTCCCTTTCTCACGGATATTTATAAGAAAGAAATAGAGGGAGAAAAAGATAATGAAAGCATGAAGGGAATCAGCACACAAAATCCTGTTGACCGTAGTCGGGTTCTCCTTGCTCCTAATGGAGAACCATCTAACCTTCCACCTGAACTCTACGCCTATGTGCGAACACCAGAGTTCAAGGGGTGGTTTGGTGACTGGGAGCTGCCATTAAAACATGTACGAATAGTTGAAATACCGCATCATCAGTTTTCAGGTTCTGCCAATAAAGCTATTCAACAAGCGAAAAAATGGGCAAAGCAAACTATTGTAAAAGTTTATAGCAATGAAGAAACTGGTGGAAAAGGTGAAATATCCATAAGCGGACTTTCTATTGAAAAATATCTATCTCAAAGTGCAATACGTAAAAGTGAAAGTATTGGTGCTCATATTGCAGCTCTTCTTAAATTACCAGATATAATTAAAGAAAGTATAGATGTCGAGCAACATCCTGATTATGTGAAAAAAGATGGTAAGCGAGATTCCCAAAATGAAATTAACGAAAAAGTTATTATACACAGATTGTATGGAGCAGGAAGAATTGATGTGGATTTATATAGAATCAAAATCACACTAAAAGATAAAATCGATGAAAAAAGAGTCAAGAATGCTCATAGCTATGAAATTGCACAAATAGAACTTCTTCAAGACAACTCTTTTAAACTAAAAGAGTTGCTGACTGCGCCGATCAACAGGTCAGATTCAACTGACTCCGTTCAAATAGGTGGCAATGACAGCAACAACTCTATGTCGCTTGCAAAGTTACTCAAAAATGTCGAAAAATCCTATGAAAAAGGAAAAAAACTGATAGACCATTCACGAATTGTTGACGAGAATGGTGAGCCTCTTGTCCTTTATCGTGGTCAGATGAGTCATGCCAATGTCCCTTTTGTTAATTATGGTGACGGCATTTATTTCACGCCCGACCGTCAAGCCGCCATCGGATATGGTGCAGATGATGATCCCATTCCTGTTTTCCTTAATGCCCGTAATCCGTATGAAGTTGACTTTGATGGCGACTCTGACATAGAGAGCAATGACTACCATGCCGATGTCAAGGGAGAGTATCATTATGCTGTAAAAGAAGATTTTGACATATTGATTGCCACTAATACCTTTGATGGAGAGCATGAGCTTGACCAGTATGCAGTGATTCGTGACGACCAGATACGTCGTATCGATACATTGAATCTGCAAGAAATTCAAAACAGGGAAGAAATTAAAGACGAAAATAATGAAATCATATTTATGAATGATAAAACTGAAACGAATAAGACATTTGACCAGTTGGAGAAAGAGCGAATAGCCGAATCCAACCGTCGTTTCAATGAAGAGTTGCAACGTCAGATAGATGGTACTCTTGAAAAGGGGCACATCTATAATCTTGGAAAGCCTGGTTCAATTTTGCAGAGTGCAGGTTTCCCAGACCATGACATTGAGCTGTCTGCAACCCATCTGAAGGACAAAGCTATCAGTCCAAAGCATCCCTTCGATGTAAAGGATGTGAAGAACCTGGTAGAATCCATCAATGACCCCATTGCCGTTTTTTCTTACGGACAAGTAAATAAGGCACAAAATGTTATAGTAGAACTTGAAAGGGATGAAAAGAAGTTCTTGGTTGGAATTCATTTCAACCAACTAAGGCATGGAGCTGTTGTTTCTGATTTTCGTGGTTTATTCAATAGAGACAACCATGAATGGTTGAATTGGATAGCCCAAGGTAAATTACTATATGTAAACAAAGATAAAATCCAAACCGTAATAGACAAACAGCGAATCAATCTCGCTGAGGTTGACTATCTTGATTTGGATTTCGTTGCAAAGATAATCAAGAATTTTGAGAATCCCAAATTATTTGATGAAAAACATGACTTGGATGATGATTTAGATGTGCCATTGCAGCATGGTGCAACCCATGAAGAAGACATACAATCAAAGGAAATACTAACTCATAAAACAGAAAAGACTATGCAAAAAGAAAACAATCAGGACTTCCTGCAAGAGTTTCTTGCAACAAAGTCACCGCTCCAGTCTGCTAATATGGAGCAGAACCTGTCCAAGTTGGTCAGATTTGCTTTGCCGGACAAACCACGAATCATGACAAATGCAGAATTTATCGAGTTTGCCATAAACAATGGTTTGAAGGTGGATGCCAGTGAGGAAAAGGGCACACTTGCTGAATCGAAGGTAGATGCGATATACAAGGCTTTCAATAGTGCCAACGAGAATGTTGTTAGGCGAGACTTAGGGAGCAGCTACAAGGCAACTTCAGAGATGTTGGTTTATGAACAGCTGTTGAATCGCCGTTCTTTATCGAGTCAGGGCGAGCGACCTACCAATGTGGAATTGAGTAATGCCAGGCGAGAAGCCATCAAGTCCATTATCGATGCAAACACGCCAACGAAGATGTATTATCATATAAAGTTGGACGACAAAGGAACGACCATGCCCATTTCCAAGACGATGTATGAGTATGCCCAATTCCTGAATGAGAAGCAGAAGGAGTTGCTGAGGGAAAAATCAGATTCTAAATCTGAAAGCTATTCCGAGTTAGAGAGTAGGGTTCATCAGTTGACAAATGAAACCAACCTGGTACATGTTCCCTTGTCACTTAGAACACCTGTTGCTGTCCCCGTTCCTGATGACTGGCGTAAGGATTCCGACGTATATCATCATGTGGCAGTTACAGATAATGACATATTGTTGTATCAGTCCAGAGACGATTCTTACGACGACAAGAATGGTATTTCAATTACTGAAATACCCGATGCCCAGCGTCTTGATGTAGTAAGGATGCTAAATGAACAATTGTCAGGCAATGATGAAACCGTTAGCGTTTATGTCAGCACAGAGCATGTCCCTTCATATGCGTTATCTGCTATCATTAATGGTGATTTCAGTGGTATAGACAATGAGGATGATGAACGAGATATCCGTGCCTTTATGGAAGAGACCAAAGGAATGATTCTTTCTCCACGTGAGGAACAGGCATCGTTCAATAGCAGTCCTGCCTTTGGCTTGGCAACTGACTGTGTCCCTGTTGATGTTGTGAGATTGTCAACCGTTGGTGTTATTCGTGCTGAGTATAGACAGACGGTATCAGATGAAGTCTATCAGAGTCTTGATAGGCTTTTGCCTGAGAACGCCGATAAGATTGTCTTGAAAGAGCCGTTTACGATTACCTCTGCAGATGGGTTGAAAGAAGGGATAACCATTGATGCGAAACAGATTTGGAGAGCTATGTCCACTCAGAAGGAAGACGTTTTTGTCGTTGGTAATGAACGGTTTGATGGCGGTGTCAATACGAGACGTTTGAACACAGGAGACTTATTGCATCTTCGTGATGACGTGTTGCAGTCTCGCCAATATGAGGTGTTCAGTACACGTTCAGAGAAAGAACGTCCTTATGATATTTCTTACGGCGAATTTCCAGGGCTGGACAATATCTTTGGAGACATTCATGTTAACTTTGGTGACAAGCTGAATGCGCTTGACTTACGTGAAATTCAGCAGATGGCAGAGGAAAACGGAGGAGAGGCACGTGTTATGAATAAACAAGTCTGGGCAGACTTCACAAGTGAAGAAAGTGCTAAGAAATTTGCTGAACGCATGATTGAAGTCAACCATGAAAGGGAGGACAAGCTAAAGGAAATAGACAATAAAAAAATAAATGACACAAAGGCAGTCACCGACTCTGCCAAAGGAGAGCGAGAGACGGTTGATCCAACCACAGATGCCAATCTTGATGTCTTAGGCAAATCGGTTTCCGTAGCTAAGACTCCTACTGTTTTAGATGACTTTACCGCCCAGAAAGCCCTTCATCCAAACGATGTGCTGTTCTTCCGTCAGAAAGGCTTTGTTGAAGCCTTTGGTCCAGATGCAGAGCAAGTATCAAAAGCCCTGAATGTACCTCTTTATGAGAGGGCATTTGACGGTCGTAAGTCCAGCTTCGTGATGATGAGCATAAATGATTATGTCAACCTGTCCGAGGATTTGGATGTGAGCAGCCGCCTTGTGCAACCCCAAGTCCGTGAAACGCTTCAGGACATAGACAAGAGCATCAGCCTGATGCGAGAGAAAGCCGATGTGTCTGCCTCAGTCTCTGAACGTAGTGATTCTGTTCAGAAAATGAACAATACTGAATCCTCACAAGTTCTCAGTGATAGGCAAAAGTTGGAAGCGATTGGATATCCTTATTCTGGAAAAGAATCGGATAATGACAATTTGAAAATCCCTACTGTTGCTGAATCGCTGTACTGGCGTTATGCTGCTGGAATCATCACTCTGCATGAAGCAGCTCGTGAGTTCACCAGTCATGGATGGACTAATTTCGTAGACGAAGACTACACGCGCAGAAAGTTCACAGAACTTAATCAGAAATGGGAGAAACTTTCTGATGACCTGCAACCGTTATCACCAAGACAATCAACCAACCATCAGGCAGAACAACAAGAAACCTTTAATAAGAAAGCCGATGGCAGCCCGGTTCGCTCAAACACTTCCGCTTCTTCGAAAGAATCCAGTCCACGTTCCAAGGAAGACGAGGCGTTGGATCGTTTTGCAGACTTGATGATAGAGAAGATAGAGTCTATTCAGTCCGATTGGCAGAAACCTTGGTTTACCAAGGGAGCGATGCTCATGCCTGTCAATATGGATAAGCGTTCCTATAATGGCTTCAACAGTTTGATGTTGATGTTACAGCAAGAGAAGGAGGGTTATCAGCTTCCTGTCTGGGGGACGAGTTTCCGAATCAACGATTTCAACTATATGAATGGTGGAAAGCGTCCAGCCGTTGACAAGGATGGCAACAAGCTTCCTTTAGTTCATGTGCTGAAAGGTGAGAAGTCTTTTCCTGTATTCTTGACCAGCTTCACGGTAGTTGACCGTGAAACCAAGGAGAAAATCAAGTATGATGACTATAAGAACTTGTCTTCCGAAGAACAAGAAAGGTACAATGTCTATCCGAAGCAGCACGTCTATAATGTCTTCAATATCGATCAGACCAACTTAAAGGAAGCCCGTCCGGAAATCTATCAGAAATATCAGAACCAATATACTTTGTCGCCAGAAGGTAATCAGCAGCAAATGGATTTTCCTCCTATTGACACCATGATTAAGGAGAATCTTTGGATTTGCCCTATCAAGCCCATTTACGGCGACCAAGCCTACTATAGTATTTCGAAGCAGGAAATCGTCGTTCCTGAAAAGAGACAGTTCAAGGATGGAGAGTCGTTTTTTTCCAACCTCTTTCACGAGATGGGGCACAGCACAGGTGCGTCTTATGCCCTCGATCGCTTGAAGCCTTCAACTTTCGGCAGTGCGGAATACGCCAAGGAAGAGTTGGTTGCCGAGCTGACGGCAGCCTTAACCGCTTCCAAGTACGGCATGGAGAAGAACATCAAGAGTGATTCGGCTGCATATATCAAGAGTTGGCTATCGACTCTGAAGGAAGATCCGTCTTTTATCAAGACCACTCTCATCGATGTCAAGAAAGCCCACAAAATGATAGACGATAGGATTCAGGAGGTTTCGAATGAACTTGACAAGGGCATCCTTGCCGACTTCACCGCTATTCGTGAGAAGAACCAGAGTATGCACGATTACACTCCAGACTTTACCGCCCAGCCTCCTTTCCGTACAGCTGGTTCTTCTGATACCGCTGATGAGAATAATCAATCTGAGGAAGTGAAAGAAGGACGCGATGAACATCAGGAAGAACATGCTGCCAAGTCCTTCCATGTGGGAAGATAGATGTTGTTTTCAATAGAGGGAAGTTGTTCTTTCCCTTTATTCTTATTAACTATTGAGTCATGTATCAAGCAATCATTGAAATAGACCCAGAAAAGGGCTGTACTGTCAATTTCTTAGGGAAAAGGCTCGAAATGAACGTGGAGGATGTTCTTTATATAGCAAAGCAAAAGAACACATTATCTGAAGGCAAGGGTTGGTCTGCATCTTTTCCTGACATTGTAAATCACACCAGTTCCTCTACGGTTCGTAGAGACTCTGATTTTGAAGCAGCCAAGCATGGAGATTACAAAGCTGCCTTGAGCATTGTGGATAAATATATGAAACAGGACAAAGTAGATGAGATTCAGAAGCTTTATCCTGATGCAAGTGTGGTGTATATCCACAAGAAAGACATGGAAGGAGCGAATATGATTCCATTCGCATACGCTTCAAGACTTGGAAGCAATGGCTTAAGAGTAGATGATGGAATTGTTATGGTGAATGATGCCAGGCATACGGGAGCGTCCGATTTGTTGCGACTTTTCAGGCGTTCCCGTTTTGAAGGTGAAGTAATACCTGGCAGGAACTATGTAGTCGTTGACGATTTCATCACCTCTGGAGCAGAAGTCCGTGACTTAAAGGACTACATCGAAGGTCATGGGGGGAATGTTGTCTGTGTTACCTCCTTTGGTCACGGCTCGTATGGAAAGCTGAAGATGAACTCCACCCAGGAGCAGCACCAGCAGCTACGTCGATATGGAATGACAGATGCTGAATTAAGAAGATACGGTATAGCTTCAAGTATAGAGAATCTTTCCTATACAGAAGCAAGTAAGTTCATGGTTCTTGTGAAGAGTAGAAGCAATGGTCAGATAGAAGAGGGTAGTCCTGTTTATCAGCGATTGATGATGTTACAAGAGCGGCAGACTCATTTGGATGTTGCAGCGGAGGAAACAAAAGAAGAAATCGAAGCAGCTAATAACGTCCAAGAAAGGGAAGAACCACGTCGAATATCGTTTCATCGTTGAGTGTATAATCATTATTTTCCGAAAGATGTTCTGAAGCGAAAACTTATGCTTGTGTCCGAACAATGAATGTATTCGCAATTTGCAAATTGTGAATTGAGTTTGTAAGAGTAAGAAAAACAATGGAATGCGGCCACAAGAAATAGTGGTTCTATTCGTTCAGGAACATAGTTTTCTCGTAGTCATTGAACAAATCGGACTTACGTGCAGCAGAAAGCAGTTCCGTCATATTGTAGCCCTTTCCAATTCAATTATGTCATTGAAGAATTCGATGTAATCGTCTCGGTCTCCCACTTCCTTGAGAATGTCATCCACGGAGATTGGGCGGTCTTTGGCGGTACTGCTCCAAGCATAACCATGTGATAGTAGCGTAAGTTGTCCAAAATCAAGGTTCTTGCACTTCTCGATGGCATAGTCAAGACATTCTACATTGCTCTTTGAAAGATGTTGCATTCGTCTATTTGAACAAAGAATTTTTGCGAAACCACTTTTATTATGAAAACTCAAATACAGGATTATTGAGTGCGAAAAAACACCTATGATAAGTATTTTCCTTTCAGCTCGATAGTTTTCCCCTCTATTGATGATTATACTGATTCTACTATAAAAGTATAAAGCCAGCTATACATCACGTACAACTGGCTTTTGAAAAACTACTATAATAATTAACTTTCTAATTTAGATAAAGTCTCTAAAGCCATTACTGTGATTCCCATCATAGGCTTGGCATCTTTATCAAAAGATATGAAAAAAAATTACTCAATAAATTTTAATGATAGAGTCCGTTTACTGATTGTATATTTTTCTGCCATTGACAATGACAACACCCTTGTAGTTGGTATCAACTTTCTGACCATTGAGATTGTAGCGGCTTTGTATTTCCGATGGTTCATCCTCCACAACGAAGGAAAGACCTGTAGCAAAAGAGTCGCTATTGTCAGGGTCGAACAGGGAGATCATCTTGGCACCAGCTTCGAAGTATGTACCGCTAACCTTTTCGGCAGGCAGTTCAAGCCATGACCTGTGTCGGCTGATGGTCCCTGCATTGTCGATATACTTGAACTTGTTGCTCTTGAGAACGAAGTTGTAGGTGTTTTCCTTAGGGTACTCCATCCAGTTGGCAGGCTCATGGTCGTAAGTAGGATTGAGCAGCCATGACTCGTAGGCAGACTTCATGTAGTTGGTGTTCCAGGTAACAGTCCTCTGGCTGTCGGAAGCGAAGTCCTGCTCGCCCATCTTGAAGTAGTATGTGCCTGGCTGTCCATAGAGGATGACGCCGTGGAAGTCGAAGTTGTCCTCTCCTGTTCTCGATGGCACATATCCATCAGGATAGTGAGCAAGAACAATCAGCCTGATGTCCGGGTTCACGGTGCTTGCAGCCTTCTGCAGATCCGAGCCATGTCGCATCTTTGCCTCAAATCCACTCAGGTACTCCACAGCTTCCTCGCCT
>JAEEGL011393346.1_pt1 | contig 47823 bp, 50 predicted proteins | sample 9134231 | NCBI WGS metagenome assembly JAEEGL01 (sample SAMN16246548, study PRJNA631951) | gut metagenome | biome: gut microbiome; feature: rumen; material: fiber-attached | host: Bos | place: Iran: Karaj | collected 2018-10 | reverse complement strand
GCTTCGAATCCCTTTGAATTATCAGGCTACAACAAAAGCCCTGCAACGCAGGGCTTTTGTTGTGGCACACTTGCCGGGATTCGAACCCGGGACCTTCCGCTTAGGAGGCGGACGCTCTATCCTGCTGAGCTACAAGTGCATATTCGTTTTTACGGCCTCCGCAGACCATCCGCTTATGAGGCGGACGCTCTGTCATGCCGGGCTGCTGGCGCATGCCTGCCGCAAGTGCCGTCTTTTATTATATCAAGCCGAGTTGCGGATGTCAACAAAAAAATGGGCGGGCTTTGAAATATATGGCTTTACGGGGCGGGGGAGCCGTCGCTTTGCGGGCGGCCTCGGCGGCTGCTCCTGCGGGCGCGCTCCTCTTCGGAATAATCGTAATATGCGTGAACGAGGCTTTTGTAGCCCAGCGCTTTCAGGCTTTCGTAGCGCACGTTGAAGCGGGCCTTCGTTTCGGTGCCCGCGATCAGCGCCCTCAGCCTGTCCTGCGCGTAGCGGTCGATCTCGTTCAGGCTCACGGGCGTCGTGATAACGGGAAAGAACCAGTAGGTCCAGGTCAGCTCGTCCTTTGCGGGGTTTTCAAACAGCTTGCGGTTGAAGATACGTATGAACGCCTTCGCCGCCTTTTCGCCCTCGACGCCCTGACGGCGCGCCCAGCGCGCAAGCGCCCTCGCCTTGCGGCGCATTTTGGCCTTCAGCTTTTTCAAGGACACGGGGGAGATGTCCACCTCGCCGCCGCGGATGGAAAACCCCAAAAAGGTGAAGCCCTCCTCGGGGGTCGTAAAGCACTCCTTGGCGGGGTTTATCGCAAGGCCCGCCTGCGCGGCGAACGACCGCAAAAGCTCGGCATTTTTCAGCGACTGCTCCCCGGAGTCCGCAAGTATTATCACGTCGTCCGAATACCTGCAGTACGGCGTGCCGTTCGCGTAAAACAGCGCGTCAAGCTCCGCAAGGTACAGGTTCGCAAGGAAAGCCGCCGTGGGCGTGCCGGCCATTATGCCCTTGCGCTCGGCCTTGGGCGAGCCGTTTTCCAAAACCTCGGGCTCGGTCAAAAGCCCCTCCAAAAAGCGGTAAAGCGCCTCGTCCCCGCCGACGGCTTTTTTCAGTATCGGCAGCAGGTGGGGGATGGGGATGGAGTTGAAATAGTCCGAGATATCGGCCTTATACGCATATTTCAAAGGCAGATCCGGGGTCCTCAGCAGGTACTCCACGGCGTCCTTTGCGCTCCTTCCGGGGCGGAACGAGTAAAGACCCGGAGCAAACAGCCCGTCGTACCGCCTTAAGAGCAGGTGCGTCAGCAGCTTCAGAACCGTGTTTTCGGCGGGCGGGTAGGTGTAAACGGTGCGCTTTTTGCCCGTTGAGAGCTTGCTTATAACGCTTTTTTCGGGCAAAGCAAAACGCTCCCCGCGCGCGATGGCCCCGCACACGGGAAGATAAGCCTTTTCGTCTATGAAGCTTCTCAGCTTTTTGCGCTCGCCCTCGGGGAATACCAGCGAGGTCTTGTATTCGTAAAACCTCTCCCACGCGGCGGGGTCTGAAAGCGAATCGAGTATGCTCATGGCGGAAGGAAAAAACAGAAGGGGAAATCTTTAAATTCAGGAAATTCCTGAATGTACCGGACCGTACACGGGCGGCTGCCTGCAAAGCCCCGGGACGAGCCCGGATAAATGCCCGTGCCTTGCCCGCCGCAGGCGCAAGACGCGTTCCCCTTCTGTTTTTTGCGGATGTTGACGGGCGGGGCTTACAGGCCCAGCGCCTCGCTCACGCGGGCCTTGACGTAGGAGCGGGTGTTCCACCAGCCCTTGTGGTCAAAGTAGAAGCGCGTGTATTTTACCCCGTTCCTCAGGCATTCACGGCGGAAGGAATTCGCGGCGCAGTTCTCGCTCATAAGCTCAATGACAAGAGCCGTTTCGCCGCCGCGCATCATGCGTATCCTTGCCGTGCGGCCGGGCTTCACGTCCTCATACACGGGCTCGAACCCGGGGAAGTCCTCGCCAAGGACCCTCATGAAATAGTCCTTATATGTGCCGGGGCTGTTGAACTGGCACTCCTCTGCGGGCACGCTTTCATACCATGCGGGGTCGTGCCCGGGGGCGGAGGGCGCCGAGCCGCCGCCTATCACAAAGCCGTTGGGAACGCCGCCCGCCAGGGGCTTTATCGGCTCCGGTTTGGCCTGCGCCTGCGCCGCCGCGTCTGCGCCGGCCTGCGCCGCCTGGGCTGCGGGCTTGCCCACAAGCTCGTCTGCGACCTTGTCTGCGACCTTGTCTATGACCTCTTTTTTCACCTTGTTGAGTATGCCGGACAGTAAGCTCATATCGGTACCTCCTTGGGATATCTTATATTATTATACCAGACCCGCGGCCCGTGCGCAACGGCTTTATGCAAAAAAACGGGTCCGCCCGGCGATTTTTGCGGAGCGGACCCGAAAAGCGGTCTATGCCGCGCTTTGCGGCGTCAGATAAGGCCCATTGCGAACCTTAAAATTAGCAGCGCGTCCGCAACGTCAATATCGCCGCTGCAGTTCACGTCGGCGTTTACGCCGTCGGCGGGCAGCAGACCCATGCACATCCTCATAGCCGTCAGCGCGTCTGCGGTGCCTACCGTGCCGTCGCCGTCCATGTCGCCGCCGAAGCGCGCGGTGTATTCTCCGCCCTCGTCGACCTCAACGCACGGCTCGGCCGAGATAAGCTCGCCGTCCCTGAACCAACCCATGAACATCTCGCCGTCCTGTACGGCGGTCAGCCTTGAGACCTTGCCGGCAGAGGCCTTGTTATAATAAACCGAAACGCAGCCCCTTCCGATGCTCATAACGCTCATGGGCTCCGCATACGAGGAGGAGGAGAAGCGGATGCTCTTAAACGTGCTGCCCGCAGTCGAGATCCTGACGATGGGGCAGTTCAGCGCGGAAAGCGTTTGGGCTGCCGGCTGATTGATCAGATAGATATCTGAAAGATACGTACAGTCATCAAGAATGAAATCGGTCAGGTGGGTTATGGTCCTTGCGTCGCCGTGGACCTGATCGACGCTTGTACCGTGGAGGTCAAGAGTGCCGTAAAGATCGGGGCGAACCGTCACCATGGGAGTGAGTTTTGTGCAGGATTTCGGATCGTCGCCGATGGGCAAGCCATCCCACCCCATAAGGTCGTAGTAAAGATAAAAGCTGAATACGTCATGGTCGCAATAATACGGGGTAACAAGCAAATGCGTCCAGTAGCTGCCGTCGTATTCGGGAGCGGGTTCGGAAAGATATCCGCCCTCTGCGATATGAATATCGTAAACGGCCTCGCCGTTTGTCATCCCGTCGTAAGCGGGCTGCTGCCAGAACGCAAGCAGCATCTCCTGATCGTACTCAGTAAGCTCATAGCGGGGGAAAGGGTCCGCCGCTGCGGGCAGGCATAACGCCGCCGACATTATGACGGCGATCGCCAATGCGAAGATCTTAATGCTTCTGCGCATAATTCTTTACCTCCTTAAAGCGTTTTGTTGATTTGGCGAGCCTTCAAACGAAAAGTCAACATCTGTATATATTGTATCATATTTCCTTTGGGAGTCAAGTACTTTTTTATTAAAAAATTTTGTTTTTATTCTTCAAATCCGTTTGTCTGCGCTGTAATCTGTTTACACCGGGAGGCGTCATCCGCCGCCTGAGCGCCGCTTGCGGGGGAATGCTCAACCGGGGCGGTCCGCTGAACGCCGTAAATGCCAACGAGTATAAGTATGCAGAATACAAGCCCCAAAACCGAGAACGGCTCGTGCATGAACACCACCCCCGCAAACACCGAAACGGCTGTGGTGAGGTTTGAAAACACGGTCTCCCGCGCGACGGACATATAGGTGATGGCATAGGAGGACATAAAATAGCATATGACCGAACAGCAGACCGACAGAAACAGCACGCACACAAGGTATTTCACGTCGCCGAAGGGGCGCAGGTATTCGGCGGGGGAGAAGCCCGTTTTTATAAGCGCGCACACGGTAAACACGGCGGCGCCCACGGCTATCATCATATAGGTGCGCTCAAAGGGGGTGAACTCGTTTGAAATGCTCCTTGAAAGCAGCGTGTAGCCCGTGGCACCTATCACGGCCACCACAAGGCATATAACGCCTATCGCCTCCACCGTGCCCGAATGCAGTATGCCGTACTGTTCTCCGAAAAAGTAGACGACGGGCTCAAGCGCGCCAAGCAGCACCAGCAGCCACACCCGCTTTTTTTTGAGGCGGAGCTTTGCAAACCCCGCAACCACAAGCAGGCTCATCACGGCAAACGCCGTCAGGAACCTGTGCGAAAGCAGCAAAAAAACGTGCGCCCTTTGGAGCGCGTAGCCGGAGGCCATAAAGCTGAACCCCCAGAAAACGTGGCAGATCACCGCCGCGGCAAAAACCTTAAATCTCTGTTTCCCGTCCATGGCTTGAAGTATAACGGACGCGCGCAGATAATGCAAGCGCCGCAAAGGGCTTTTTGCAAAAAAAACGGCCGCCGCCGGCGTTCGTTGACAGCCCCTGCCGCCCGGGTGTATAATAAAACGAAAAAAACGCAACCCTTTTCACGTTCGCTGCGTTTATTATATGAGGGCGTAAACGCCCGGAAAGGAAGGCACAGTATGAAACGCATATTATCACTCGTTCTGATCTCGCTGTTGGTTTTGAGCCTTGCGGCCTGCGTAAAGCCCGCCGCGCCCGAAAACACGCCCGAGCCCACGCAGGAGGCCGCGGTTCCCACCGAAGCGCCGACCGAAGCGCCGACAGAGGCTCCCACCGAAAGCCCCGCGCCCGCGGTTCAGCCGGAGCGCCCGTCCTGCTCAAAGGGCATGTACCCCAGGGTAGACGGCTCCACGGCGAACATACCGCTTGCGCTTGCGCTCGTCCGGCTCGTCACCGGCTGTACGGAGGACGAGGCTGCGGAGTTCATAAACTTCCGCACCACCGATTATTCGTACGAGGCGCTCGACGCAGGAGACGCGGACATGCTGCTCGTTTACGAGGCGAGCCGTCCCACCAAGGAACGCTTCGATCCCGAGCACAATATGGATATGCACCCCATCGGCCTTGACGCGCTGGTATTCATAACCAACACCGACAACCCCGTGGATTCGCTTACTATCGACCAGATACGCGGCATTTTCAGCGGCGAAATAACCAACTGGAGCGAGGTCGGCGGCCTTGACGCGCCCATCGTCGCGTTCCAGAGGCCCGAGCTTTCGGGCTCGCAGACGCTCATGCTCGACCTGTGCATGGGCGATACCCCCATGGCCCCCGTCGATAAGATAGTCGTTTCCAACACCATGGAGGACGTTATAAACGACATCGCCGCCTACGACAACGCCTCCAACGCAATAGGCTATTCCGTGTACTACTACGCCAAAAACATGTACACGTTCCCCAACCTCAAGTTCATAACCGTTGACGGCGTCGCCCCCTCCAACGAAACGATCAATTCGGGCGAGTACCCGTTCATAAACCCGTTCTACGCCATACTGCCCCGGCAGAACGTCAACCCCCGCGCCGCGGCTATCGTCGAATGGCTTGAAAGCCCCGACGGTCAGGCGCTCATCGAGCAGTGCGGCTACGTCCCCTATATAAAGAAAGTCGATAAATGATCGGAGGTAACGGCGTGAAACGTTTGCTATTGCTGCTGCTTGCGGCATGCATGACAGCGCTTGCGGGCTGCGTGGGCACGGGGCGGGATGAAGGCGTCCCGACCGAGGCTCCCACCGAGGCTCCCACCGAGGCTCCGACCGAGGCTCCCACGGAAGCTCCCACGGAGGCTCCCACGGAAGCTCCCACCGAGGCGCCGGACTATTCGGGGCTGATACCCCAAACGGGCAGGCTGTGCGACGGGCCGATATTCACCGAGCCGGCAAAGTATCTGGTGCTTTCGGCGGGAGGCGGGCTGTTCTGCGTGTATGACAGCATGGGTCAAATGGTCTCGTCGTTCCACGCGGCGGAGGATGATTACGCCTTCGGCGGGCCGGGCTTTTACGGCGAGGACGGCATTTGCGAAAACGTGCTGATAAAAACGGGCGAAAAACTGCCGAAGTTCGAGCTGTTCGACAGGCATTTCATATTCTTCACCGAGGATTGGGTAAACGGCAGATTCCGCCTTTACAGGGTCGCCGACGAGGACCTGAACACGGTTATCGCGTTTTCCGAAGAGGACGCGCCGGAGCTGGGTGAGTACGGCGGTGTGCTGTTTGTTCAGGACGAGATGTGGGTGCTGCACCGCTCCGCCGAATACACCGACGAAGGCCAGGCGATCGTCAATGACGAGGACGTTAAGGTCTATGACATGCAGGGCAATTTACTGCGCTCGTTCGATTCGGAGCCCTTCGGTCAGATACTCGCCGTGTTTGCGGACAAATACATAATAGGAGGCACGCGCCTGCCTTATGACGAGATCGTCGATATGGAGGATACCAGCTTTTGGGATTACGACTGCACCCTGTATACGCTTGACGGCAAAAAGGTGATGGAGCATATACATCCCTCCTACGGGTCGTTCTTCTGCATAGAGGACGAGAGCGGCGACGGTCAGCTCGCCTCCGTGCAGTACATTAAGGACGCGGAGGGCAGGGCGTACGACGGCGGCCTTGACCCCGTGGACAAACTGCCCGCGGACCTCTGGCGCGACGACGTGGATTTCCGTTACGAATGCCTCAACAGCGATATGGATGAGCTTGGCTTCCGCTGCGTGACGTGGGACCCGCTTTACAACGGCGTTAAAAACGCCGACGGCGAATGGCTCTTCCGCATCTATAACCCCAAGCTCGCAAGCGACCACGACAACGGCAGCTGGTGGTGATACCGCCTGACCCTCGCGCCTTCCCCTTGAGTGAACACGCCCACGCACCTTCCCCTTGAGGGAGGCAAGGCCCCGGTGGTGCCTTGCCGGACCGCCTGTCCTCGCTCCTTCCCCTTGAGGGAGGCAAGGCCCCTGTGGTGCCTTGCCGGACCGCCGCCGGGGGCGGCGGTGGATGAGGTGTAACCCGCCAAAAGCGCGCTCCCCGGACCGCCCCGAGCGACGGTGGATGAGGTGTAAACCAACAAAAGAGCGATCCCCCGGACCGCCAACCCACGCTCCTTCCCCTGGAGGGGAAGGGGGACCGCCGCCAAGGGCGGCGGTGGATGAGGTGTAACCCAACAAGAGAGCGATCCCCGGACCGCATGCCCTCGCACCTTCCCCTTGAGGGAGGCAAGGCCCCTGTGGTGCCTTGCCGGACCGCCGCCAAGGGCGGCGGTGGATGAGGTGTGAACCATCAAAAGCACGATCTCCCCGGACCGCCCCGAGCGACGGTGGATGAGGTGTAAACCAACAAAAGAGCGATCCCCCGGATCGCTCTTTCAATTTCCGTTTTTCAGTTTACTTCCCCCGCCTTACGGCCTGTCCGCCGCGTTGGGGTCGGTGGGGTCGTGCAGCAGACCGTGGCGCGAGGGCACGTCCGCAGAGCTCGTCCCGCGGGGGCTGCCGTTGACTATTTTCAGCTTGGTGCCCCTCGGACAATGGTCGTATATGAACTTTGCCGCCTTTACGACCATCCTCAGGCACCCCTGCGTGTTGGCGCCGCCAATGTACTTTTCACCGTCGTAATAGCGGGGCCACAGCGTGTTGGGGTCCTTTTCGCGGTACATCGGCCCGTGCACGAACAGCCCCGAATACCCGTTGGGGTTTGAGGCGCGGTTGTACGTCACCGCGTACTGCGCGTAGCCGTTCTGCCCGCCAGCAAAGGCGTGCCAGCGTTCGCGCCCCGCAAGCACGTAATCGCCCGCCGGGGTGCGGTTGCCCCCGTGCGAAATGCGGTAACGCGCAACGACCTTTTTGTACTTGCCCTCGCTGTTCAGCGTGTATATCGTCAGCGTGTACGAGCCCTTCTCAACGTACAGCATATACCTGTCCTCGGGCTTGGGCGTGGGCGTCGCGGTGGGCTTTGGCGTCGCGGTCGGCTTGGGAGTGGGCTTTTTCGTGGGCTTCGGGGTGGGCTTCTTCGTGGGCTTCGGCGTGGGCGTCGCGGTGGGCTTGGGCGTTGGCGCCGCCGTCGGCCTGGGAGTGTTCGTGGGCTCGGGCGCCTCCGTGGGCTTTTCAGTCGGCGCGAATGTCAAGGCCTCGGTGGGCGGAGCGGTCTGCTCACCGTGAGGTACGGCGGTCGGCAGAGCGGTGGGCTCCTGCCCGGAATAGGCGGTCAGCCCGCCCTCGTCCGTGCATCCGGCAAAAGCCAGGAACAGCATTGCAAGGGCAAGGCAGATAATACGTTTCATAAGCATCCTTTCCTCCTGGCGGACTTTTGCGAATGCGCGCTCCGCAAAAGCCGCGCGCCGCGGCTGCGGCGATAAAACGAGCTTTTTCGATGAACGAATTATACCGCGCCCGGCGCGCAAATGCAAACGAAAACGGACAATTGCCCCTCTCAGCGCTTACTGAAACGCGCCGAATGCCGCGCCGAAAATCAGGACCAGTATGAAGGTCAGCAGCAAATACCCCAAAACGAGCCCGATTATTATGAACGTCTTTGCGGCGGGGCTGCGCTTTTTTCTGAACAGCCTCGGTATAAAGGCAAGGGGTATCGCCGCGATCGTCATCGCGGCGAGGAAGCTGCGCGCCTCGGGCGATGCCGAGATGAACGCCGAGGCAAGCAGAGCGAGCACGGCGGCGGCGAGAACGCTCATACCGATGACGGCCGTGACCCTGCGCTTGATGAGAACTTTCCCGTCGGAGGGGGGTATCGGCTCGCCCGCTTCGATGGCCTTTATCGCCTTTTCGCGCCACCTGCGCCCGTTCCAGCGCCTGAGGATCACCACAAAGACGTGCAGTATCAGGTCGACGGCAAAGAACGCCGCCATGCAAATACTCCAGACACGGTCCTCGCCCGGATAGGATGCACGCTGCGCATATATGAGGATCTGAATGCCTGCGAACAAGCCCACGAGGAACGTCGTAGGCAAATCGCGCTTTTCGGCGTTTTCGACTGCCGTTACGCGCTCCATCCCGTCGGTCATGATATCGGGGATTTCCCCGCCCTGGCAGCAGAATACATAGACGGAGCCTCGATGATCGACAAAGCGCCAGCCCGCCTCCTCGCAAAGCCCGATGAAATCCCGCGAGTCGTCGTTTATTTTTCCGTTGTCGCTCCCGTTGACCGGGCAGAGAACCGCGTTGAACCGGAGCTTAATAGGTTCGCAGGGCTCGTATTCGCAGGTGTTTGAGAAGCTTTTGAGCATCAGTCCCTCGGCGGCCTTCTCCTCAAAGTGCCGCGCGACCGCGTCGAGATCGCTCAGATAGAAGGGGAGAAACTCCTTTGTTTTCATGATGAAACCTCGCTTTTTCACAAGTCTTCGAATATCGCTTTTCCGTCCTCGGCCTGCCTTTTCAGCCTCTCGTACTCCTGCTTCAAGAACCTTACGCCCCGAGGGGTAATGGCGTAGGTCTTGCGCTTGGGCGGGGAGCCCGGCCCCATAGCCGGGGCGATAAGGCCGTTTTCTTCAAACTTTTTCAGCATACTGTAAAGCGTGCCCGGGCCGATGGCAAGCCGCCCGTGTGAAAGCTCGTCCACACGCTCCATTATCTCGATACCGCAGAGCGGCCGAACGAGCGCCAGAAGCACGTAGTACATCGGCTCCGTCAGCGTCTGCAATGACTCGCGCGGCATAGTCCCGCCTCCCGAAAAAAGAAATATCGTTTAACGATATAAAGCATATATCGAGAAACGATATTTGTCAACGGGGTATTGATAATATATTTTATTCGCCGGCCTCGGGGGGCTTTTTGACGTACTTTACCACGGCATAGTCGCTGTATTTTTCGGCATAGCCGCGGAGCCTTTCATAAACGGCGTCGCGCAGCTGCTGCTTGGCCTGCCCTTGGGGCAGGGCGGCGTCCGGCATTATGGGGCGGTCTATGAACACGCGCCTTGCGGGGGCCTTCAAAAACCCCGGCCTTCTGCGGGTGTAGGTCACGCACACGGGCACGCAGGCCGCGCCCTCCTTCACGGGGTAGCGGAAGGAGCCGGGCTTGAAGTCGCGTATAAACGTGCAGTAGGGCCAGATATGCGCCTCGGGGAATATCATGATCGCTCTGCCCTGGGCTATCCGCGCCTCTATCGCGGCGTTGAACGGCGCGTAGGCGCCGCGCTCGGTGGGCACGGGTATAGCGCCCAAAAGCTGTACCACCGTGCGCAGCCCCTTTATGGACACCGTGTCGGGCGACACCAGAACGTGGCATTTTACGGGAAAGCACACGAGCGGCCCGCAAAAGGCGTCAAGCCAATGGGTATGGTTGGCGTACAGGAAGAAGCCCTTTTTGCCGTTCGCCTTCATCCCGCGGCGCAGCGCCTTTATGTGTCCGCGCCCGTATATGCGGAACCCGCCGAACACGAACCAGATAACGGCGACTATCGGCAGGGCGATAAGGTAGTAGGCTATGAATTCAAATACCCTGAACAGCGCGCCCTTGGGCAGAAAGGGGAAGTCCGCCCCGACCTTCACCGCCTTTATGTCGGTGCCCGCAAAGTCGTCCCCGCGTTCGTCGGAGTAGAATACCACCTTATCTTGCCGCATGGCAGACCTCCGCGTTTTCCACTATCATGCGTTCCATCTGATCCATGCAGCTTTCAAACGAGTAGTTCGCCGCAAAGCCCACGTATTTCAGGCCCTCCTCGCGGCGCTCCTCGGGATGCTCTATCCACCAGTCTATCCTGTCGGCAAGGTCCTGCGCGTCGTTGCAGCGGAAAAGGTTCCTTTCGCTCTTGGCAAAAAAGCGCGTCGCGGATCTTGGCGAGTCGCTTATGACCGGCACAAGTCCGCAGGATATCGCCTCAAGGCAGGATATGGCCTCTATCTCTATCTCGGCGGGGTGCACGTAAAGGTCGGCGGCGTTCAGCGCGCGAACCAGCTCCTCGCGGGTGTAAAAGCGGAATATCGGTTCGTTGGGCAGCTTTTTGGAAAGCTCGCGCAGCTTCTTTTCCTGCGGGCCGCAGCCCGCGAACACAAGCTGTATCTCGTCCCTGTGGCGCGAGAGCGAGGCCGCCTCGATAAGCACGGCGTGGCTCTTTTCTTTGCTGTAACGCCCGGTAAAATGTATCACGAATTTGCCCCGGTACTCCTCGGGCTTTTCAACGTCCATCGGCATGAATGCCGAATTCACGCCGTTGGATATAACGCGGTGGGTGGTGGGGTGGCCTATCTCCTCTTCGAAAACGCCGCCTATAAAATCCGTGGGATAGTGGATGCAGTCCACGAAGCGGTAAAGGTTTTTGTCGAACACGCGGTAGACCAGCTTGTTCACGCCGTGCGAGTTCATCAAAAATATGTGGTTGGTAAAGTTCTCCGCCTGGCAGTGGAATCCCGCCGTCACGGGCAGACCCAGCTTGTGCACCAGACGCACCGCCGACATGGACATCAAAAACGGGGTTATTATATGCACCGCGTCAGCCCCCTCAAGCGCCGAAAGCAGCACCCTGCGGTCGGGCTTTGCCAAAAGCACGCCGTTCTTCGCAAGGTAGCCGTTCAGCGGCCCGAGGCTCAGCGTGGGTACAACGTAAAAACCCTCCTGTCCTCTGCGGTTTTCGTCCGGGCAGACCACGCGCACCGTGTGCCCCTTGCGGCGCATCGAACGAATAAGGTTCATCGCCGCAACGGTGGTGCCGTTGTTCTCTTCACCCAGCACGTCGCAAATGACTGTAAGTATCATTGTGCCTCCTATTTAATTGTATTGGGCGTGAGCGGACAAAGTGCGCCTGAGCGAGAAAAACAATGATGCCTGTATGGATAAATGCCCTGTTTGCGCGCCGCGGCCGTACCGCGCCCGATCGGATTATAGGTTTTTTTGCCGAAAAAGTCAAACCGCACGGGGCCCCCGCAGCGCCGTTATGGGGCGCCGCAAGGAAATATATTTTCAAAATCGGTTTTTTACACGAAAAAAACAGCAAGGCGCGGCCCGCCTTCGTGACATAAGCCCGCGCATTCATTTTGCGTTCTTGTAAACTCGGCGCGGTTCTGCTATAATTATATGATATGAGGCGCAATCCGTACAAAATAGGCCGAACACGGGGCATATCCCCCAGGCTGAAACAATGGCTGAACAATCTGCCGAGCCTTAAGGGGCACGAGGGCAGGTGGCTCAGGCGCGGGCTGATTTTCATTCTGCTCATACCCATTGCGCTCATAGCCGTGCATTTTCTTAAGCCGGAGACCTCGCTGCAAAACTCGGTCGAGATAGGCCGCGTCCGCTCCAAGGGCGTGCTTACCGTGGCGGTGCGCGACGATATGCCCGGCTTCTGCGAAAACGGAGAGGGGCTTGAGGCGGAGCTTGCCCTGCGCCTTGCGCGAAGGATACTCCCCGGCGCGGAGGAGCCGCTGAAGCTAGTTCCCGTCACGTCCACCACCGTCACCACCAAGCTTGCCGACGGCGCCGTGGATATGGCGGCTGCGCTCAAAACCAAGTCGTCGGGCAGCGGTTACGCCTATTCCTACGCCTATTATACCGATAAGGTCTGCGCCGTTACGCTCGACAGGGCGCGCGTTTTACAGCCCGTGCACGAGCTTCGCGTGGGCTACATTCCCAACACCCCCGCGGGCACGGTGTTTGCATCCTACGTCAAGGAGCTGACCGCCGCGCCGGAGCAGAGCATGCTCGACAAGCTGCTGCGCCGCCCCGCGCCCACCGTCGCCCCCGGCAGCATTACGAGCGTGGATACGGTCAAGCTCGGCTCGTATGACGAGCTTTTGGACGCCCTGCTCTCCGGCCGCATTGACGCCGCGATAATGGCGGGCGCGTACGTGCATAAGTATTTCGAAGCCGAGCGCGAGTCGCGCGAGCTGCCCGAGTGCTATATACTCGAACAGACAGTGGGCGAGGTCGAATACCGCTTCATGGCAAATTCCGAGGATCCGGCGCTTACCCGCCTTGCCGATATGATGATCTATGAGATGAAGTCGAGCGGAGAGCTCGACAGGCTCGTCGAAAAATACCTCGGCGGCATGAGCTGAGGCCAAAGACTTTACAAAAACTTTACACAAAGTTCACGACCTTTTCACAGGGGCGCTGTTCCAATTCGGCCCGTTATGGTGTATAATGCAGATGGGGGAGAATGCGAGGTCATATGTTGAACGACTGCAAAAATATCTGCGTTTTCGGCGCTTCGTCAAACAGGATAGACGTGGCGTTCCGCACAGCCGCCCGCGAGGTGGGCAGGCTCGTCGCCGAGGCCGGTTACGGGCTCGTTTTCGGCGCGGGCGATTCCGGCCTTATGGGCGAGGCCGCGCGCGGAGCCGCCGGCGCCTGCGGCGAGATAATCGGCGTCATCCCCGAAAAGCTCAATAAAAAGGGCGTTTATTTCGAGGGCTGCACCCACAGGATAGAGACCCCCACCATGCACGAACGCAAGCAGACCATGGAGCGGCTGTCCTGCGGGTTCATCGCGCTTGCGGGGGGCTTCGGCACGATCGAGGAGCTTATGGAGGTGCTCACCTTAAAACAGCTTTCCTACATCGACGCCGCAATAGTCATTCTGAACACCGACGGGTATTACGACCCGCTCATTGCCCAGCTTGAAAAAAGCATTGAAAAGGGCTTTACCCATAAGGACTTTCGCGCGCTGTACTCGGTGGCTCGGACCCCGGCGGAGGCGGTCGCGCTCTGCACGGGGTATTCGGGGTGCAGTCTGCCGGACAAGCTCGTCTTCGCATTGAGGGAGGGTGAGCGGCATGACTGAGCTTTTGACCCGCGCCGGAAGCGCGCCTGCGATAATGGTGTGCGTCACGGGCCAGCGCTCCTGCGAAAGGCTCATTCTGCACGGAGTCAAGCGTTCGGAGCCGGGCGCGGACGGCATGCGCCCGCCGCTCTACATAGTGCACTGCGTTTTGAACGGTCAGCGCTTTATGAACAGCTCCGACGAGGCCGACGCGATAGAGTACCTTTTCACCTGCGCGCAGTACGCGGGGGCGGAGCTTTCCATACTCCGCACCGACAACGTGCAGCAGACCCTTGCCGACTTCGCGCATGAGCACGGCGTGGGGGTCATAATCCTCGGCGCGCCCGGCGAACAGGGCGAGCATAACGGCAAATTCGCGCGGAGCCTTCAGGAGCTCCTGCCGGAAATAGAATTCGATATCAGATAACGGAGGACGATACAATGGAAGACATCTTCGACGCCGCGGCAGCCGCGGCAAAGATCAGGCAGAATTTCGACAACGAGGGAGACTTCTCCTTTATGAAGCCCGAGGAGCTCGACGGCGTTATAAAGGCGTTCGTTGAGATAGACCGCGATTATATGGCGGAGCTTGGCGACGAGCCCTATGACGAGGACGTCGTGTGCGAAAAGCTCACCGCCGCCGCCAACGAGCGTCTGCCCGGGTACAAGCCCTACATCATGCGCCTTGTGGACGACTATATGGACTTCATGGAGCAGTACCTCGTCGACGAAGGCATAATCGAGTGGGAATAACGGATCCCGCCCTTATGCCGCCGATGTGACCCGTACCCAAAAACATAACCCGAAAGGAGACGACTATGAAATTCGAAGGCAAATGGCGCATAAACAGTTGTTTGCGCCTTGACGATGAACGCGGCATGGTCTATCTGTCGCTTGACGAGCTTGAGGCGCTCGACCCCGAAGGCGGCGACGCCGCCGAAATGAAGGGCTACCTTATCGACATTCAGCCCGACGGCTTTATCCTCACCTCCATTCCCGTGCCCGAGGGCGCCTCTGCAGAGGATATCGCGGGCGCAAAGGCGATGGGCCGCGAGTTTACCGACGGCGATACGCGCCTTGTGCTGGGCCGCGCTCCCTGGCGCGAGGAGGAGGACGGCACAGTCAGGTTCGATTCCGGCGTACGCGGCGAGACGCTGGGCGAGCCCGTCGACCCCTGGGCGCCCCTTGAGGAGACGGAGGACGGCCTCCTGCAGTACCTCATGTACAGGCTCGAAAGGGTGTAAAACGATACGCTTTAATAAACGTGGCACGGTGAGCCGTGCCTTTTTTTGCATAATAATTAAAAACTTTTCTAAATCCTGTTGACAATGTCCTTGAAGTAGAATATAATTAAATCGAAATCAAACAAACTCACAATTTGGGAGGATAGAATGACTATGTTAGCATATGCCAAGAAAGTTGTATCTGTGTTTTTGCTTGTAACGATGCTTTTTGTCTTGATGGGCATAACAGATGTATCTGCTTTACAATCAAAGAAAACAGAAGAGAGTGGAAATGTATTTTCTACTTATGGCATTGATGTTTCAAAGCACAAGAATAGGGAAAGATATTTGGAAGAGGACGCTTCTTCCGTTGTTTTCTCCAACGCAGACGGATCAACTACATGCTATATCTTTGATGAGCCTGTAAAGTATTTTGATGAGCAAGGGAATGTTCACGATAAGAGCAATGCACTTTCAAAAAGTGGAGTTGTCGGGTATAGCTATGTAAATGCTAATAACGATATTCAAACACAGTTTCCGAGTAGACTTTCGGAAGAAACCGCGCTTTCAATAAGTTGTAACACGCTAAATGTAAAAATGTATCCGGAATGCACCAATAATGCAAAATGCAATTTATCGGAGGACGATGAGGGGCATAGCTGCGTTACCTATAATGATGTCTTTTATGAAGGTTGTGATATAATTTATCGTCCGCTGTTTTCTGGCACAAAAGAAGATATTGTTCTTGAAACATATAGTGGGAATGTATTCCCCTTTGTGATAGAGTGTCCGGGATACCAGCTTAAAAAGGTGGGTAACGCTATAACCTTAATCTCGGACAACCCGAGCTTCCCGATTGGAAGAATTAACGAAATAGTTGTTTTTGATAGTTCCAAAGACGAAGAAATCGGGCGCAAGGAAAGCGTAAATAATGATTACATAATTGAACGGATTGATGATGGAAAGTACAGAATAGTTGTTGTTGCTGATAAAGAATTCTTGGAGAGCGCGTCGACAGTTTATCCCGTATATATTGATCCAACGATAACAATTAATGCGAGCGGGAGTGGTTCATCTAAGACTATCCTTGATTTACCGGTATATGATGGTAGTTCGGTAAATGGAATAAGCACAGGCGCTAATTCCCTTGGTATTATTGGCAAAGTAGGAACGCTCAATGGGTTGGATTATGGAGAAGGCCGATTGTTAATGAGGTTTCCTGGGCTAATGAGTAAATCGTTTATGAGTAGCTATAGCTATAAAATCAGTTCGGCAACATTGACACTTAAGGAATGCTCTGGGAAAACAGCCCACACAAGTATTACTGTCAGTAGGTATAAATCGAATACGTGGAATGAATCAACAACAAATAGTGCTTCTCTGCTCGTTTGCGGAGAACCGTCAATGTCGAGCTTCACCTTCTATTATTCAGGTGCAACATTGGGAACATTTGACATCACAAATGCGGTTAAAGTTTGGCAGTCAAATCCCGAAGAGGGAGAGAAGGGCGTTATTCTAAAAACAAGTTCAGTGGGCAGCACCACATATTCAAAAAGCATATATACATCAGAAGGGTCAACAAAGCCCTACCTTTCGGTAACATATGCTTCACGTACAATCGCGTCAGGAGCTTTCATGCCTTACGGTGTTGCCAATGGGACTGTACATATAAAGGAAATCGGCACAAACGCTACGACCGATCCTTGGAAATCAATTATTACATGGGCGAAAAATGCATGGAATAATTCTGGAGCAGGTGTCAATATTACTGTGTCTACTTCTGGATCAAGTGCTTTCGTGATTGATGTGCAAAACTATTCATGGAGCGAGATGGGGCTAACTACTCCCCACCCGGATCCCTCAAATCCATCTGTATTGATAGGTGCGACAATTGAGATTAATGCCCAAGCTACAGGCACATTGTTAAATAGACGGAGGAGAGTAGTCACCCATGAAATGGGGCACTTGTTATTCTTAGAAGATGACCCGTCGACTAATGATCCGACACTGATGGGAGGATTATTCGATTTGACGTATCTGGTGTATAAGCCGCAAAAAACGGATATATATCATGTGCGGTATAAATACAATTAACCGAAAGGAGCGCATTATGAAACGTCTGTTGATCCTGTTGCTTTTGCTTTGCCTGTGCTTTGCCGCAGGCTGCACCGCTGCGCCCGGCGCGTCCCCGGATGCGGAGGGGCAGGAGGGGCTTACCCAAACGGGAACCGATGCTTTGGGCGGGGCGCCTTCGCAGGAGGCCGCGAATACTCCCGATGCGGTATCGACCGAGCCCGGCGGCACCGAACCTCCCGTTTACCCACCGACTTTGAGCTTTGATTCACCCTGGTACGCATACGCCGAGGATCTTGACGAGGCGATAGACGGCGTGCTGCTCTGCCGCGTCACGGGCGAATCCTACCGCGTTTACGCCGGCATAGGCGGCGACGTGCTGCCGAACATACTCGATGACAGCCGGCGCCCCTTACTTCACACCGTCTATTCCGTCGAGCCCATCGCCTGCTTCAAGGGCGATTTTGAGGACGTAACGGAGCTGAGCATACCCGGAGCAGCCGACCGCGAGAAAAACGTCGAGGCGATCATGGAAGCCTGCGGCGTGACCGACCCGTTTTATATACAGGTTTTTACCGGCAAGCAGCCCGAGATCGAGATAGGCAAGCTTTACGTTTTCGCCGTGTCCGACAGGTTTACGCCCTATCCCAGGATATACCTGCGCAATCAGAGCGTTTTCCCGCTTGAGGGCGACCCCGACGAGATACAGTGCGACGGCATTTACTTAAAGGACCTTATCGCCCTGTACGGCGAGGACGCATGGAACACCGTAAAGGAGTACTGCTCCGCGCCGTAAGCCGCGCCCGCGCATAACGATCAGTATAAAACCGACGGCCCCGCCGTCGGTTTTATTATGCCGCGCCGACTGCAATATATTAAAAAAACGCTCGTTTCCTCTTGAAAAATCGGTAAAAAGTGATACCATTATAAAGTGGGCCGCCGCGGGGGCCGTGTTCCCGTGCGCCGCTCAAATACAGGACATACGAAAATGGAGGAATTTTTCGTCATGGAAATCAAAAAAACGGGTGTTGCCGGGACTATGGAGTCCAGCGATATCATCGTCAGCATCGAGCCGAAGGAGACCGACGGCGTTGAGCTGACGCTTGAAAGTGCTGTAATGCAGCAGTACGGCAAGCAGATCGAGAAGGTCATTCGTGAGACCTTGGGTGAGCTTGGCATCACCCGTGCATACGTTAACGCGGTCGACAAGGGCGCTTTGGACTGCACCGTCGCCGCAAGGACTGCGGCCGCCGCATACCGCGCAGCCGAGAGCACCGATTTTGTATGGAAGAACGGAGGCGTAAAATGAGCAGGTTAAGGAGAAGCATGCTTTTTGTTCCGGGCAATAACCCCGGCATGATCAGGGACGCGCATATCTACGGTTCCGACTCCATCATGTTTGACCTTGAGGATTCCGTCGCCATCACCGAAAAGGATACGGCGAGGTTCCTGGTCTATAACGCGCTGACCCATCTCCGCTACGGCAAGAAGGAGCTCGTCGTTCGCATCAACGACCTGTCCAGCGGCCTGGGCATCGCAGACCTCGAGGCCATCGTACGCGCACAGCCCGACGTTATCCGCCTGCCCAAGACCGACAGCGCGAAGGACGTTATCGAGTGCGAGCGCGAGATAGAGCGCATTGAGCGCGAGGCCGGCATCCCCGTCGGCAAGACCGGCATGATGGCCGCCATCGAGAGCGCAAACGGCGTGCTGAACGCCCGTGAGATAGCGTTTGCCTCCAAGCGCCTCATCGGTATCGCCCTGGGCGCAGAGGACTACGTTACCGACCTCAAGACCACCAGGAGCCCCGAGGGCATAGAGCTTATGTTCGCCCGCGGCATGATCGTTAACGCCGCAAAGGCGGCGGGCATCATGGCGCTCGACACCGTCTACTCCGACGTCAATAACGAAGAGGGCTTCATCAATGAGGCCACCATGATAAAGAAGATGGGCTTTGACGGCAAATCCGTCATCAACCCCCGCCAGATCGCGCCTCTGCACGCGGTGTTCACTCCCTCCGAGAAGGACCTCAACAAGGCCCGCGCCGTTATGGAGGCTATCGCCGAGGCAAACGCCAGGGGTTCCGGCGTTGCGTCGCTCAAGGGCAAGATGATCGACAAGCCCGTCGTTGCAAGGGCGCAGTACCTGCTTGAGATGGCAGAGCGCGCCAAGACCATGACCGTGGAAGATATCTAAAGGTGACTGATATGAGTAATTTCGATTTCGATTCCATTCCCCATATTGCGGAGGTTTCCGCCTGCCACGGCGTTTATGCCGAGGAAAACGTAAACGAAAAGAACCTGATGAGCTTTGACGAGCGCCAGAAGGAGTCCAAGAAGGTCCTCCCCTCCATTGAAGAGGCCATCCGCCGCGTCGGCCTCAAGGACGGCATGACCATCTCCTTCCATCATCACTTCAGGAACGGCGACTACGTCATCAACATGGTCATGGACGTTATCGCCAAGATGGGCTTCAAGGGCCTCACCCTTGCGGCTTCCTCCCTGACGGACTGCCATTGGCCCCTTATCGAGCACATCAAGAACGGCGTTATCAAGCATATCGAGACCAGCGGCCTGCGCGGCAAGCTGGGCGACGCCGTTTCCCACGGCCTCATGGACTTCCCCGTGATATTCCGCTCCCACGGCGGACGCGCCGCGGCCATCGAGTCCGGCGAGCTGCATATCGACGTCGCGTTCCTGGGCGCTCCCTCCTGCGACCCCTACGGCAACGCCAACGGCTACAACCGCGATTCCGAGGAAGGCTCCTGCTGCGGTTCTCTGGGTTATGCAAAGCTTGACGCGCTTTACGCCGACAAGTGCATAATCATCACCGACCACCTCGTTTCCTTCCCCAACACCCCGTTCGGCATCCCCGAGAGCCAGGTCGATTACGTGGTCAAGGTAGACAACATCGGCGACCCCAACGGCATCATGAGCGGCGCTACCCGCTTCACCAAGAACCCGAAGGAGCTGCTTATCGCCCAGTACGCGACCAACGCCATCGTGGCCTCCGGCTACTTCAAGGACAACTTCTCCATGCAGATGGGCTCCGGCGGCGCATCGCTTGCCGTTGCAAGGTATCTGCGTGAAAAGATGATAGAGCAGGATATCAAGTGCCGCTTCGCACTCGGCGGCATCACCGGACAGATCGTCCAGATGCACGAGGAGGGCCTGGTCAAGAAGATACTCGACGTTCAGAGCTTTGACCTTATCGCGGCCAATTCCGTAAAGAACAACCGCTTCCATCAGCAGATCGACGCTTCCTATTACGCAAGCTACCTTAACAAGGGCGCCGCCGTAAACCAGCTCGATTTCGTCATCCTCTCCGCTCTCGAGGTAGACACAGACTTCAACGTCAACGTTATGACCGGCTCCGACGGCGTTATCCGCGGTGCGGTCGGCGGCCATCCCGACACCGCTGCCGGCGCTTCCATGACCGTCGTCGTCTGCCCGCTGCTGCGCGGCCGTATCCCCACCATCTGCTCCAAGGTAAACACCGTCTGCACCCCCGGCAAGACCGTGGACGTAGTCGTTACCGATCAGGGCATCGCGGTCAATCCCGCCCGCCCCGAGCTTTACGAGCGTTTTGTTGAGGCCGGCCTGCCCGTGACCACCATCGAGAAGCTCAGGGACCGCGCCGAGCGCATCGCCGGTACTCCCGAGTCCATCAAGTACGGCGAGAAGATCGTCGGCGTGCTTATGTACAGGGACAATACCGTCCTCGACGTCATCCGCGAGGTCATCGACTGATAAAACCGGGCTCCCCCTTTTCATGGGGGAGCCCTGTCCCCTTTTTAGGAGCAAGGTATGGATTTCTACCCGCAGACCGGGGTCGCTCTTACCCCGGAGCGCCTTGCGCGCACAGAGGCCTTTCTCAATAAGATGGGCCTAAAATACGAGGGCGGCGCCGATTACACGGTACAGCTCGTTTCCGACTCCGGCGAGATCGTCGGCAGCGGCTCGCTCTGCGGCAGCGTATTGAAATACATTGCGATAGACCCCGCCCTTCAGGGCGAGGGCGCGGCGCTCACGCTCGTGTCGGAGCTTGTGGCGGAGGCCATGCGCCGCGGCATAAGAAAGCTCTTCCTCTTCACAAAGGCCTCCAACGAAATGCTGTTTCGCGGCGTGGGCTTTTACACGCTTGCCGCCACGCGCGACGTCTGCTTTATGGAAAACGGCCGGTCGGGGCTTGCCCGCTGGCTGGACTCCGTGCCAAGGCTTCCGGGCAGGGTCGGCGCCTGCGTTATGAACTGCAATCCGTTCACCCTCGGGCACAGGTATCTTATCGAGACCGCCGCCTCCATGGTCGACAGCCTTTACGTCTTCGTCGTCAGCGAGGACAGCTCGCGCTTCTCCTTTGAAGACCGCATCGCCATGGTGCGCATGGGAACAAGCGACCTTGGCGGCGTACTGGTGCTGCCCGGCGGCGAGTACATGATCTCAAAGGCCACGTTCCCCACCTATTTCATAAAGGACGGCGCGGATGCGGATACCATCCATGCGTCCCTTGACGTTACTCTTTTCGGGCAAAAGATAGCTCCTGCGCTAAATATTTCGCGCAGATTCGTGGGTACTGAGCCCTATTGCACTGTTACGAACAATTATAACGAAGTAATGAAGCAGATACTCCCCGCCTGCGGCGTGGAGGTCGTGGAGATAGAAAGGACGGGCGGCATTTCCGCAAGCCTCGTCCGCAGGGCGCTTGACGCCGGCGATCTTGATACCGTGCGCGCGCTCGTTCCAGCAACCACTGCGGACTACATACTGAAAGGTCAAACCGAATGAGAAAGCTTTTTGTCCTGCTTATCGCCGTAAGCCTTGCGCTCATCATTGCGGCCGGGGTGTTCTTTTTCTACTACTTTCCCGTAAAGATGCGCCCCGCGCGCGAATACCGCGCCGCTTCGGCCCAATTCGACAGGGGCGAGTACGTTTCCGCCGCCCTGCAGTTTGAGGACATGAAGGGCTATTCGGATTCCGCCGAGCGCGCAAAGGCCGCGTGGCTTGCGGCGGGCGACGCGGCGTTTAAGGAGGGCGACCTTGCCCAGACCCGCACCTATTATTTGAAGGGCGGCGCCGACACCCAGATGTTTGAAAAGCTCGATTCCGAATACTATAAGCAGGGCGTGCAGGCCTATGCCGACAACAAGCGGGTAGAGGCCGAAAACTGCTTCTCCTGCATATCCGAGGGCTCGGCATATCTCGCGCTCCTCGATCAGGTGCGCATAAGCTGCGGCGAAAGGTTCTTAAAGGACGGCGACCTTGAATCCGCCGAAAAGGTATTAAGGCTTTGCGGCGACGCCTCGCGCAGCGAGATCTCGGGGCTGTGGACCGACGCGGGCTCCGAAAGGCTGACGACTTACGACCTTTCCGGCGCGTCGTACTGCTTTGCAAAGGCCATTGCGTTTGCGGGGGATGAGCTGAACGATGCCGTCACCCGCCGCATAGACGAGGAATGGGCCGCTGCCGCCCGCCGCGCCTCCGCCGAGGGCAACTCCGCCCTTGCGGATAAGCTGCTTGCCAGGACGGGCAGCAGCTCCGAGGTGCGTCTTGCCGCCGTTTACACCGAGGCCGCTTCCGCCGAGGCGGAGGGCAGGCTTGCCGAGGCGCTTGCGCTGTACTGCAGGGCCGCCGGCTACTCCGACGCCGACGCGCGCGCCGACGCGTTAAGGCCCCGGCTCCGCAGCTATTTCAACGCCGGAGGCTCCGGCTGCTTTGCCACACTCGAGGACGGCAAGGTGGGCTTCGAGGGCGATTGGGGCGTTTACACCGCGCCCGATTGGAACGCCGTTTCCATCGCCTGCGGCATGAGCCGCTTCGTGCTCGGCGTGACGGAGGACGGGCGCGTGACGTTCACCGGCAACGATTCCGACGGCTGCGGCGCGGTCGGTTCATGGAGCGGCGTCACGGCGGTTGCCGCCGGCAGGTCGCACTCCGTTGCCCTCACATCCGACGGGCGCGTGCTCGCCTGCGGCGCGGATGACGCCGGACAGGTCTCGGGCGTCGCATCATGGGAGGGCGTTACCGCCGTCGCCTGCGGCGCGCGGTTCACCGTCGGCTTAAAGTCTGACGGCACGCTTTTGGCCTGCGGCGACGATTCCTCCGGTCAATGCGGCGTGTCGGGCGTCACCGGGGCTGCCGCCGTCGCCTGCGGCGCGGCGCACACGGTCTGGCTCAGATCCGACGGCACCGCCGGTGCGGTCGGCGACGACTCCTTCGGCCAATGCGGGGTTTCCTCGTGGTCGGGCCTTGCCGCGGTGTTCGCCGGCGCAAACCACACGGTGGGCCTCCTGCGCGACGGCACGCTTATAGCCTGCGGCGACAATTCGCACGGCGAGTGCGAGGTGGCGGGCTATACCGGCGTTTTAAGCGTTGCCTGCGGCGACGGCTTCACTCTGATACTCACCGAAAACGGCACAAGGATCAGGCTCGGCAATTAAGCCCGCGCCTGCTGCGGAGATATGTATGAACGAGATCAAATGCGATGAAAAACTCTGCGCCTCCTGCGGCGCGCACTGCTCACATAACCACCATACCGAAGCGATAGAGGCAAAGCCCGTATCCGTCGAGGATATGGCCCTTCGGCGCGAGGCGAGGGCGGCTCTGCAAAAGAGGCTCCTTCGCGAGCACGGCCTGCCCGTCGTCTGCTTTACCATGAACATCGCGGGGCCGGTCAAGTATTCACCTGCGATAGAGATATGCTTCAACCTCGGCGTGGAGCAGCTTTTGCTCACGCTCGAACGGTTCAACTCGAAGCCCGTTCACGAGGAATACCATATAGACAATACCGGGTGCGAGGCGTTCTTCTGCTTCTCGGGGCTCAACGCCCGTATGATAAAGGCGCAGGCCGTCAAGCTCGAGGAGAACTACGGCTTCGGCCGCCTCTTCGATATCGACGTCATCGACAAAAACGGCGAAAAGCTCGGGCGCTCCAAGCCGCGCAAATGCCTCGTGTGCGAAAGTCCCGCGCACGAATGTGCGAGGAACCGCACCCACTCCATTGAGGAGCTGCAGGCAAGGACCAGGGAGCTCCTTCGCGAAGCAATAGCGGTATCCGCCGCAAACGCCGCATACAGCGCCCTCGTCCGCGAGGTGGAGACCACCCCCAAGGCCGGGCTCGTCGATCTCAACAACAACGGCGCGAACACCGATATGTATCCCGAGCTCTTCCGTGCGAGCGCGGACGCGCTCATGCCCTATTTCTACTCGATGGCGTACGTCGCCGCCGATACCGATTCCCCCGAGAGCGGGCACGGCGAGGGCTGCGCGGAGGATGAGCGCGTCAACTGCGCCGACTGCCCCTCGCACGAGGGCTGTCATCTTGAACACGGCGCTTCCCTTATGACGAAGCTGACCATACTCGGCGTCGAGGCGGAGGCCGTCATGAAGAGGGCGACCGGCGGCGTCAACACGCATAAGGGCGCGATATTCTGCCTGGGCCTGCTGGTTTCGGCGTTTGCAAAGCTCGCCGCGGCCGGAAAGCCGCATGAGACCCTCGATATCGTCGAGGAGGCCAAGCGCATGGCGGCGAACCGCCCTGACCCCGGCAGGGGCACGAACGGCGCGGAGGTCCGCAGTCAATATCCCGACGAGGCCGGAAGCGGGCTTCTCGGCGCGGACGCGCAGGCGCGCGCGGGCTTCCCCGCGGCGGTCAACGCCTACCGCAGGATACTCGGCTACCGCCTTATGAATCTTTCGGACAACGATTGCTATGCGCTCGCGCTCCTCGGCATAATGACGGAGCTTTTGGACACCAACGCCTATAAGAGGGCGGGGAAGGAGGGCGCGGAATACGTCCGCGAAAGGGCCGCCGAGATAATGGAGCTGCCCTTCTCAAAGCGCCTTGCGGAGGCGGTTTCGTTCGACCGCGAGCTTATCGAAAGGAACATCAACTGCGGCGGCTGCGCCGACATGCTGGCGGCGGCGATTTTCCTCGACTGTATGACCGCCTACACCGACCGCCGAAAGGGAGAGGAGCCCGAGGAGCATCACGGGAGTCACCGCCATCATGAGTGATATCACACTCAAAACCGAATACGATACGCGGCCCATCGGCGTTTTCGATTCCGGCTTCGGCGGGGCAAGCACTCTCAGGAATATGCTTCGCCTGCTCCCCAACGAGAGGTTCATCTATTTCGGCGACAACGCGCACGCTCCCTACGGCGACCGTCCCGAGGAGGAGATACTCGCGCTTTCCGAGGCCGCGGCGGATATGCTGCTGCATCGGGGCGTAAAGGCGCTCGTCGTCGCGTGCAACACTGCGACCTCTGCCTCCATCAAGGCGCTGCGGCGCAAGCTTGCCGTGCCGGTCGTCAGCGTGGAGCCCGCCATAAAGCCCGCCTGCGAGGCGGAGGGCGACGGGGCCGTGCTGATGCTTGCGACCGCCGCCACGGTAAAGCTTGCAAGGTACCGCGCGCTCAGGGCGCGCATGCCCGATCCCGACCGCGTAAAGGACGTGGGCTGCTCGGGGCTTGTGGAGCTTATCGAGCGGGGGCTCATCGATTACGACAGCGTTGCACCGGTGCTTGCTCAAAAGCTCGCCCCCTACGAGGGCGCAAAGGTCGACGGCATCGTGCTGGGCTGCACGCATTATCCCTTCATCGCCCCGGCGGTCAAACGCTGGGCCGAGGCGCATTTTACCGGGCCCTGCCGCATTTACGACGGCAACGAGGGCACGGCAAGGCAGCTTGCCCGCGTGCTCGTTCAAAACGGGCTTTCGGCCCCCGCGGGCGCATCGGGCGAGCGAGTGGAGTTTTTAACGAGCGGCGACGAAATGACCGCCCGTCCCATTTTCGAAATGCTTTTGGAGGTGCCGGTGTATGAGTTCAAATGACAGGCGCGACGAGCGCGGAAGGACGCTTTCCGAGTTCCTTGCCGAATATGATATGACCCGCTTTCCCCGGCCCAGCGTCACGGTGGACAACGTCGTGACAGCTCACCTTGACGAAGGACCCGCGGTGCTTCTTATCAGGCGGCGCAACCACCCGTTCATCGGCGATTGGGCCATGCCCGGCGGCTTCCTTGAAATGGATGAGGGGCTGGAGGAGGGCGCCGCGCGCGAGCTCATGGAGGAAACGGGCATAACGGGCGTCACACCGGTGCAGCTCGGCGCGTACGGCGACCCGCAGCGCGACCCGCGCGGGCGCATAATAACCGTTGCGTTCATAATGGATCTGCCCGAGGGCGCCATACCCAAGGCGGGCGACGACGCGGCGGACGCCGACCTCTTTATTATAGAGGCGGGGCAGAGGGGCAGCGACGCCTGCTCGTTCACACTGCGCCGCAGTACGACGGGCGAGCGGATCGAAGTCGCCTGCTCCTTTACGAACGGCCGCGCGGACTATATCCCGGCGGAGGGCCTTGCAGGCGACCACTCCCGCATATTGGCTGACGCCCTGCGTACTCTGGGGCTCATTTAGCGGAAACGGCATCAAAAAACCCGGCGGCGCCGGGTTTTTACTTTATTCGGTTTGCTCCGCCTGTTCCAAGGCTTGGGCGATGCGCTCGATGAGGCCCGCTTCGTGCATCCTCACGGCCTGCTCTATGCACTTTTCGACCGAGGCCGCGTTCGACGAACCGTGCCCCTTCACGACCAGCTTTTTACAGCCCAAAAGCACGCTCCCACCGTAATTGCGGTAATCCATGAAACGCCGTTCCTCGTCGAACATACGCTTCATCAGCAGCGCGCCCAGCTTGTAAATGGGGCGCGAGTAAATGTCGCGCTTCAGCTTTTTCAGCATTTCAAGGCAGGCGCCCTCGGTGGATTTTATAAGCACGTTGCCGGCAAACCCGTCCGTTACTACCAGGTCGTGATCGCCGGATAAAAGCTCGCGCGCCTCCATGTTGCCCGCAAAGTTTATGCGCTTTTCGGCGGCAAGCACTGGGTAGGCCGTCTTTCTCAGCTCGTCGCCCTTGGTATCCTCAACGCCGATGTTCAAAAGCGCCACGCGGGGCGAATTTACCCCGAACGCGCATTCAAGGTACAGGCTCGCCATCACGGCGAACTGGCGCAGCATCTCGGGGGTCACGTCCACGTTCGCTCCGCTGTCGCAAACGCCCACGACCCCGCCCTTCATTGTGGGCAGTATCGGGCAGAACGCGGGTCTTTTCACCCCGCGGATGCGCCCGATCCTCAGCGTCGCCGCGGCGATCAGCGCCCCCGTAGACCCGGTGGACACTATGCCGTGCACGCTTTCGTCGCAGCGCACCAGCTCTATCGCCCGCATCAGCGAGGAGTCCTTCTTTTGCTTTATCGCAAGCGTGGGCGTTTCGCTGCACGAGATGACCTCCGGCGCGTGCTCGACCGAGAGCCTTGAACTGTCGTACCCGTGCTTTTCAAACTCCCGTCCAATCATTTCGGCGTCGCCCGTCAGCACTATCTCAAGCTCGGAAAAGCGATCGAGCGCGCGCACCGCGCCCTCAACGTTTGCCCCGGGGCTGTGGTCGCCGCCAAAGCAGTCTACGGCTATGCGCATCATGCTTTTGCCTCCTCAAGCTTTTTCACAAAGCTCCTGCGGCGCTTGTGCTTTACCTCGCGGAAGCGCTTCCACTGGTTCTGTATCATGGCGTTGTCCTCCAGGTTGAGGTTGGTTTCGGCGTATTTTATGCCCGGCGCGCGCAGCATGCGCTCGAGCTCTGCGCTGATGGCCACCGACACGCCGCGCATCGCCCAATCGGGATCCACGCCGATAAGCCCCAGGTCTATTATCTCGGGGTGCTTTATCGCGCGCAGCAGCCGCACGAGCGCAGCGGGGGTCAAATGCCCGTTTGACTTCTGCACCGCCTTTGCGATGGACGGAAAGCAGATGCCTATGCACACGACCTTGCCCGTGCTGTCAAGCACCGCGCCCACGTGATCGAGGTCTATGATGAGCTTGAAATTGTCTATCATCAGCTTCTTCATGCCGGGGGTAAAGGGCACGGTGCCGTAAAGCGAATCGTATGATTTATCCAGTATCTCAAAAAAGCCGTCGGCGTATTTTGAAAGGAAATCGTTCACGTTTTTCGCCTCGCCGAAGTGCAGGTCATAGCGCTTCAGCAGCTTGTCCGCCACGCGCTTTAATGAGCCGTCGTCCTTCTCGGGCGGGTATATGCGGCTCTCGGTCCAGTCGACCTCCTTGACGTAGCCGCGCGCCTCAATGAGCCTTTGATAATACGGCGCGTTGTACTGCTCCTCAAACGTCGAAAGCTCGTCGAAGCCCTCTATCAAAAGCCCCTCGCGCTCCAGGTCCGAAAAGCCCAGCGGCCCCACCACGGTGTCCATACCCTTGGAAAGGGCCCATTCCTCCACCGCCCCGAACAGCGCGTCCGACACCTCCGTATCGTCTATCGAGTCGAACCTTGTAAAGCGCACGCGGCGCTCGCCGTTCTTCTCGTTGGCGGCCTTCTGCAGTATGCCTGAGATGCGGCCGACCATTTTACCGTCGCGGTAGGCGTTGTAATACACCGCCTCGCAGGTGTCGCAGTAAACGTAGTCGCTGCGGAATATCTTTTTTTCGTCCATGTAAAGGGGCGGCACAAAGCAGGGATTCCCCTTGTAAAGCTTCAGGGGAAATTCCAAAAACCGCTTCTGCTCGCGCCTCGTTTTGACCTCTCTTATCTCTACCATGGCTTACCTTACCTGTGTATCGCGTGGAAGCATATCCCCAGCGCGTTGGGCCCGCAGTGGCTGCCCGCCGTGGGGTTGACCTGCACGTTTATGACGCGCGCGTCGTCGCCGAATTTTTCGTGCAGACGGGCGCTTATCACGCTCGTTATCTCGTCGGCGTCCGCGCCGGCCACCAGTATGCGGTGAGCCTTAACGTCGTCGCCCAGCTCGTCTATATAGGCGAACAGGCGGTCGATGGCCTTTGCCCTGCCGCGCTCCTTGCCTATCGACACCATCTTGCCCTCGGCACTCATATAGATTATGGGGCGCACGCCCAAAAGCGTGCCCATCGTGGCCGCAAGCCCCGAAACGCGCCCGGAGTGTTTGAAGAATTTCAGGTCATCGGCAAAGAAGTAGGTGGCAAACCTGTCCACCTCGGTCTTAGCCCATTCGAGTATCTCCTCCACGGGCTTGCCCGCCTTCACCATATCGCCCACCTCGCAGACTATCGCAAGGCCGGTTATCGAGATCCCCTTCGAGTCTATCTCATAGAATCTGCGCTCCGGCCAACGGCTTTTAAGCTCCTCCACGGCCTTGTCCATTGCGTCGAAGGTCGCGGTCATCGCGCGGGAGAAATGCACGTAGAGTATGTCCTCGCCCCTTGCAAAGAAGGGCTCGAATATCTCCACGTATTTTTCGCGGCTTATCGCGCTCGTGTTGGGCAAAGCCCCTCCGCGCAGCATATCGTAAAAGCCCTTTGAGTCGAACTCGTCAAAGTCCACGTAGGGGTAAACGGTTTTGCCGTCCACCGAATAGGGCATGCTTATAAGCTCGTACCCGTATTCCTTTGCGATTTCCGGGGTAACGTCGCAGTCGGTATCAGTAAAAAGCCTTATCATGATTCCCTCCGTCATTCAAGTATCATTATGTAGTCGTAAACGGGCTGTCCGCCGTCCAGGGGTATCACCTCGGTCATGGGGAAAGCCCTTGAAAGCTCGCTCGCCGCGCGCCTTGCGCCGTCGGTTTGGGCGTCCGCCCCCGCGACCAGCATAAGTATGCCGAAGCCGCCCGCGTCAAGCGCCCGTGCAAGCTCCAGCGCGGCCTCCTCGGGAGCGCCGCAGCAGCAGTACACCTTCCCGCCGCAAAAGCCTATGTAGCCGCCCTTTCGCACGGCCACGCCGTCCATTGCGGCGTCGCGGCTCGCGCGGGAGACCATACCCGTCTTAATGCTGTCCATCACCTCAAGCGCGCCGCGCTCTATCTCGTCTATATCGCCGGATGAAACGTCCAAAAGCGACAGCGCGGCAAAGCAGTCGCCGATGGAGCGGCTTTCTATCACGCGCACGTTCGAGCCGGAGTAAAGCCCCGCCGCCTGCTTTGCGGTGAGTATTATGTTGGAATTGTTCGGGAACACGAGTATGTTCTCGGCGTTTACCTCGTTGAACGCCTTCAAAAAGTCCGAAGCGGGCGGGTTCATGCTCTGCCCGCCGTCCACCACTGCGTCCGCGCCGAGCTCCGCAAAAGTTTTGCGTATGCCGCCGCCCGCCGCCACGGCGATTATGCCGAACTTTTTGCGGGCCTTTTTGGGCGCATAGCTCCCGCGCGACACGGCCTCGCTGTGCTGCAGGCACATGTTCTCGATCTTAAGCGTAAGGAACTCGCCGTATTTGTGAAACTCCGCCAGCACCTCCTCGGGGCGCATGGTGTGCACGTGGGCCTTCAGAATGCTCCCGTCGCGGAAAAACACCACTGAATCGCCGTGCTCCTTCAGCCATTGCCCAAGCGGCGCCTCGTCAAACGCGGCGGGGTCGCCCACCTTGTCGGTGCGCAGGCGCAGCAGCAGCTCAGTGCAGTAGCCGAATTCAAAGGGGGAATCCTCTGTAAATAATGATAAGTCGGCCTTTTGGCCGGATGATGCCTGTATGGATCCGTCCCCCAAGCTTAATTCGCCTCCCGCAAGCGCCTCGCGCATGCCCTCGGCAATGTAGACGAGCCCCGCTCCGCCGGAGTCCACCACGCCCGCTTCCTTCAGCACGGGCAGCAGGTCGGGCGTCCTCTCAAGCGAGGAGCGCATCTCGTTCTCAAGCCTGTCAAAATAGTCCTCAAAGTCCTCTCCGCCGGAGCGCGCGGCCGCGACGGAGTCCGCGTAAACGGTCAGTATGGTGCCCTCCACGGGCGTCTGCACCGCGCCGTACGCCTCCCTCACGCCGCGCTCCATGGCCTGCGAAAACGCCGCGACGTCCGCCGTTTCAAGCCCCTCGAGCCCTGCCGATATCCCCGCGAAAATGCGTGAGAGTATAACGCCCGAGTTCCCCCTTGCGCCCATCAGCATGCCCGAGGCAAGCCTGCCTGCGGCCTTTCCAAGCGACCCCTCGTCCGGAGGGACCGCACGGCAGCCCGCGTCCAAAGTCATAAACATGTTGTCGCCGGTATCCCCGTCGGGTATGGGAAACACGTTCAGCTCGTTCACGGTGCCGCGCCGCTCGTAAAGCCGCGCCGCGCCGCCCTCCGCCATGCGCGCAAAAAGGCGGCCGTCCAATGAAACCGTCTTCATAGATCTCCTTTCAAAAACTTGCCGGGACGAACGCCCCAATGAAAATTATCTACAAAACAGCATTATAACCCAAATCATCACTTTTTTCAACATTTTGGGGAAGGAGCGTCCCCGCATCGGGCATTGTTTTCATAATGAAGGCCTGCTTGCTCCGGATGTGCGCGAGGCCGAAAAAAACCGTGAAACGGTACTTGGCTTTTTTATAACGGAAGCACAGAGCTTATCGCGGGCGGTTCGGGGGATACGGTCATTTAACGGTTCGGGCGGCCCGCCGCAATGAGTTTCAAAAGCCTCTTTTACAACCGCTGAGGCTGTGGTATAATAACAAAAAACCCACGGAGGAACTTATGCTTTACGATATTGCGGTAATAGGCGCCGGGATCGCCGGCATGACGGCTGCGATCTATGCGCGGCGCGCGGGCAAAAGCGTCGTTATTTTCGAAAAGGAGAGCATCGGCGGGCAGATATCCCTGTCGCCCAAGGTAGAGAACTACCCCGGATTTGCGGCGGTCTCCGGGCTGGAGCTGTCGGACTCGGTGTTTAACCAGGCGACGGCCCTCGGCGCCGTGCTCGAGGTGGACGAGGTCGTGTCGGTCACGAAGGAGGGCGGCGTGTTCCGCGTCAAGGCCAACTATACCGAGCATGAGGCAAAGGCGGTCGTCATCGCGTCGGGCCTCAAGCACCGCAGGCTCGAGGCGGCTGAGCCCTTCGAGGGCATGGGCGTTTCGTACTGCGCCGTGTGCGACGGCGCGTTCTACCGCGGCAAAAAGGTCGCGGTCGTCGGCGGGGGCAACACCGCCGTGTCCGAGGCGATCTACCTTGCCGATATTTGCGAAACGGTTTACCTTATCCATCGCCGCACGGGCTACCGCGCCGAAAAGGCGGTCATGGATACCTTCCTTTCAAAGCCCAACATCGTGCGGCTTGAGAACAAGGTCGTTTCCCGCGTCGCGGGCGAGGGCAGGGCGGAGCGTCTGACCCTTGCCGACACCCGGACGGGCGAGACGAGCGAGCTTCAAATAGACGGCCTCTTCGTGGCGCTGGGGCATATACCGCAGAATTCCGCGTTCGAGGGGCTTATCGCTTTGGACGAGAGCGGCTTTGCCGATTCCGACGAGACCTGCCTGACCCGCACCCCCGGCGTGTTCGTCGCGGGCGACTGCCGCAGGAAGGCCGTGCGTCAGCTCACCACCGCCGCGGCCGACGGCGCTTGCGCGGGGCTTGCCGCCGCCAAATACGTCGACGGGTTATGAAAGGGCGGCCGTATGGAAAAGAACAGCTGTAAGTATTTTCAGAACCGCGAGTGCGAGTATTTCCCCTGCCACGAGGGCGCGGACCCCGAGTTTTTCAACTGCCTCTTCTGCTACTGCCCGCTTTACGCGCTGGGCGATAAATGCGGGGGCAATTTCCGCTATACGGAAAACGGCATAAAGGACTGCTCAAAATGCCTCGTCCCCCACAACAGGGGCGGCTACCCGTACATAATAAAAAAATTCTCCGAGATCTCGGAGCTTGCAAGGAAAAAAGACTGACAGGCAAATAACCGCATAAAACCCAAGGGGCTGCCGAAAGGGTGCATTCATTTAAGGTGATGCAGGTTTTCGACCTGTAAAACGATTGAAACAAAAACAGATCCGGGGAAGGAACGATCCTCAGATCTGTTTTCATATTGACGGCCGGAAACCGCGAAGCGTCTCAAAAGAGGAGATTTTTGTGCCCGTCAAGGCGAAAAGCGCAGGAATACCTGTTTTGGTCTTTCGAGCGTTTTCAACGAAGAGGGGCGCAAAAAGATCCCTTTTGAGGCTGTGTATCCTTAGGTGAATGCGCCCAAGGCCGCCCCTTGCTGCGTTAATGCCCGGTCAATATCGCGCTGTCAATGGGTCTTTGCGTATTCGCTCAGCACGGTAAAGGCCGCACCGTTCAGCAGCTCAAGCGTCTTTTCCGTAGAAACGTCGGACAATACCTTGACAATGTGGTGCTGAACGTTTGCGTGATAATGAAGCTTTGCGTCATCCGTCACGATCCGCATGAGATAATCAGGCTTAGAGCCCTCTGCAGCGGGGGAGCGTCCGCCTCGCCGGTATTAAAGCCGGCCCCGCTTTGAGCCGCCTATAACGAGAGGTACATGAGCATCACAAACCCCGCAGATGCGGGTTCACTGTCAAGTACCGCTTCGGCCTCAACGGTGAGCATTACGGCCCTTTCGCCGCCCGGGGTCAGAACGAGCAGCTTATCCGTAACGGTGAAATTATCGGATAACTCACCGTTTTTTACCTCAATGCCGTCAAGCGCCGTCCTGACAGAGCCTTCAACGTCGATCGAGGCAAGCTCGTCTTCATGATCGAGCATGGTTTCATATACGGCGGGGGTGCCGATCCTCAGGCACGCCAACCCTCCTTTGGACGTTACTTCTACCCAGACAAAATCCGCAGTACGGTAATCGCCCATCATCCTGTCAAAGCGGTAGGTATAATAGGTGCAGACGTCCGAGCCGTCACCATACCGATCCCACCGACGGGATTCAATGAGGCTGCATTCGTACCCGGCTGTGTCAACGAGATTGCCCACGAATTCACAGGCAAGCTCCTTTGATGCAGAGTCGGGGTCGTCAAGCTCCGGCAGTTTCGCCTGAGCGTCGTAAAAATCCTGTCCCTTCAGGTTTATGAAAACGAGTTCGCCGTTATCGGAACGGACTCCGAATTCGGGCTTGCCGCCACCGCCGTAATAATCGATATTGCAGGTGTAATAGTATCCGAACCGCGATGAGCGGTAAACCCCGGTGTACTCCTCACCCAAAAAGTAAGCAGTAAGCTCCTTTTCGGCCTCGGGATCGACCGTGTCCGAAAACCATATTTGGCTTTCCTCGGCTCTCGGGGCATTGCCGAGCGTTACGTTGCCCGACGCGTTAAGCAGCAAGCAGGGCAGTATCATCCCGGGCCGATTCGTGTCCCCGGCGTCCGGCTCCGTAATATCGGGATCCTGCGCGGGTTCGGTCATGACTGCCTCCGAAGTCGGAAGAAGCCCTTCTTCCACGGGACGGGGCGCCATTGTGCAGGCCGAAAGCAAAAGCGCACATGCAAGAAGTACGGTGACGAATAATGCAGCCTTTTTCATGGAATATTCCTTTCTGTTAATTGGTGATGATTTGAGATGCATTGCCGCCTATAACAGCATGCGTTTTCATATTCATAGGAAACCTCCTTGTAATCTAATTTATTATAGCATCCTGCGAATTATATTTCAACGGATATAACAATAATAAATAAAAAAACTATGTTGAAATGCACTGCGGCGTAAAGACCCGGCGCAGAGCCGAAGCCCCGCGCCGGGTCTTTTTGCTTATTTGCTTTTCGTGCGGCAGCCTCTCGGCCTTCCGCGTCAGCTTATCTTCAGGCCGGTCTCGTCCGCGTCCACGGTAAGCGTGGAGTAGGGGGCGGGGTCGTCGGCGAGTATCTTCCTTGCAAGCAGCGTCTCGACGTTCTGCGCGATGAACCGCTTTAACGGCCTTGCGCCGAACTGCGCGTCGGACCCGCAGCGCACTATGTACGAAAGCGCGGCGTCCGTCACGTCAAGCTCCAGCGTGCGGTCCTTCAGCCTTGCGGCAAGCCGCCTCAGCATCAGCTTCACTATACCGCGCATATCCTCGGCGGAAAGCGGGCGGAACATCACCGTTTCATCCAGACGGTTTATGAACTCGGGGCGGAAGTGCGCGCGCAGCATCCTTGTGACGGCGGCCTTGGTCTCGTCGGTTATACCGCCGCGGCCCATGTCCTCCAGCAGCAGGTCGCTGCCCAGATTGCTCGTCATAATGATGATGGTGTTTTTGAAGTCCACCGTGCGGCCCTGGCCGTCCGTCGCCCTGCCGTCGTCCAAAACCTGCAAAAGCACGTTCAAAACGTCCGGGTGCGCCTTTTCTATCTCATCGAACAGCACCACCGCATAGGGCTTCCTTCTGACCGCCTCGGTAAGCTGACCGCCCTCGTCGTAGCCGACGTAGCCCGGAGGCGCTCCCAGCAGCCTCGACACCGAGTACTTTTCCATGTACTCGCTCATGTCTATGCGGACTATGGACTTTTCATCGTCGAACAGCGCCTCGGCCAAAGCCTTTGCAAGCTCGGTCTTGCCCACGCCCGTCGGCCCCAAAAAGAGGAAGCTGCCCACGGGCCTGTTCGGGTCCTGTATCCCCGCGCGGGATCTCAGTATCGCGTCCGCCACGGCGTCCACGGCCTCGTTCTGGCCTATCACCCTTTCGTGCAGCTTGTCGGCAAGCCTCAGCAGCTTCTCCCTTTCGCTCTCCATCAGCTTTGTCACGGGTATGCCCGTCCAGCGGGCGACGGTGCGGGCTATCTCGTCCTCCGTCACGCGGTCGCGCAGCAGCGTGTCGTCGTTGTCGGCAAGGGCCTTTTCCTTTTCCTCAAGCTCCGCCTTCAGCTTGGGCAGCTCGCCGTAGCGTATCTGCGCCACCATGTTAAGGTCGTACTCGTTCTCCGCCTTCTGCATGCGGGCGTTCGCCGCGTCTATCTCCGCCCTCAGCTTCTGCACGGCGGAGATCTCCTCCTTTTCCTCGTCGAACTTGGCCTTCATCGCGCCGAAGCGTTCGCGCTCGTCGGCAAGCTCGCGGCGCAGCGCCTCAAGCCTCTCCTGCGATATGCGGTCGGTCTCCTTTTTAAGGGCCGTTTCCTCTATCTCAAGCTGCATTATGTGCCGCCTTATGTCGTCCAGCTCCGAGGGCATGGAGTCTATCTCGGTCTTTATCATGGCGCAGGCCTCGTCCACCAGGTCTATCGCCTTGTCCGGCAGGAACCTGTCGGATATGTAGCGGTTCGAAAGCTCCGCCGCGGCAATAAGCGCTGTGTCGTTTATCTTGACCCCGTGGAACACCTCGTACCGCTCCTTCAAGCCACGAAGGATCGAAACGGTGTCCTCAACGCTCGGCTCATCAACCATGACGGGCTGGAAACGCCTCTCCAAAGCCGCGTCCTTTTCGATGTACTTTCGGTATTCGTCAAGCGTCGTTGCGCCTATGCAGTGCAGCTCGCCTCGTGCCAGCATGGGCTTTAACAGGTTGCCCGCGTCCATCGCGCCCTCGGTCTTGCCCGCGCCGACTATCGTGTGCAGCTCGTCTATAAAGAGGATTATCCGCCCGTCGGAGTTCTTTATCTCCTCAAGCACGGCCTTCAGCCTCTCCTCAAACTCGCCGCGGTACTTGGCTCCCGCAACGAGCGCGCCCATGTCAAGCGAAAAGACAGACCTGTCCTTCAGATTGTTCGGCACGTCCCCGCGCACTATCCTCAGCGCAAGCCCCTCCGCTATCGCGGTCTTGCCCACGCCGGGCTCGCCGATAAGGCAGGGGTTGTTCTTGGTCTTGCGCGAAAGTATGCGGATCACGTTCCTTATCTCGTCGTCGCGCCCTATCACGGGGTCCAGCTTCTGCTCGCGCGCAAGCTCCACCAGATCGGAGCCGTACTTTTTAAGCACGTCGTAGGTGGACTCCGGGTCGTCGCCGGTCACGGGACGGTTCTTGCGCACCTCCTTCAGCACCGCCAGAAAGCCCGCTTCGGTAATGCCGTACTTTTTGAGTATGGGGGCAAGCGTCGTGTCCGCCTTGTCTATGAGCCCCAGCATCAGGTGCTCAACGCTTACGTACTCGTCGTGCATCTGAGATGCGCGCTTTTCGGCGGCGTCAAGCGCGGCTGAAAGCTTGGGCGAGGCGTAGCTCGCTCCGTCGCCTCCCGTCATGCGGGCAAGCGAGCGCACCGCGGCGTCGGCGTCTGCCGCGCACGCGCCGGGGTCCGCGCCTATGCGCTTCAACAGCGCGGGTATCAGCCCGTCATTCTGTGTGACCAGCGCATGAAAAAGATGCACCTGCTCAACGGAAGCGTTGCCGTTTGCGGCGGCCGTGCTCTGGGCGCGGTTCACCGCCTCTATTGATTTCTGAGTGAGTTTATTGGCGTTCATAGGATCACCTTCCTTATCGTTACATTATAACTTCGTTCTGCCGCACGTATTCGGCAAGCTTCGCCTCGGCCGCCTCGCTTGCGGCGGCGGGGTCGCTCACAAGCGCGAAAAACGCCTTCATCGCCCCGTCGAACGCATTGACGTACGCCGCGATATGCTCCGCCTCCACTGCCTCGGCGGGCTGGCCCGTGCGCTTGTAATGGGGCATGAGCCGCCTTGTCAGCCGCCCGGGCTCAAACGAGATATCCGTTCTGCCTATGTAGGCCTCCTCAAGCTTGGCCCACAGGCGGAAAAACTGCTGCAGCATCAGAGTGAATCCGTCGCTGCGGCTCCTTACCACGGCGCGCAGCTCGCCTATCGAGCCGCCCTCGCGCCCCAATGCGATGGTGTATTTCACGGTGGGGTTGTACTTGTATGAAAGCGCCGACCGCAGCTTCAGCGTGGTGTCGCCGGAGCCGTCCATCATGGGCAGGAGCGACCCTTCAAGCAGATCCTCCATGCGGCGGAACACGTCCCGCATGCGCATCTCCTGAGTGGAATACCCCAGCCGCTCTGCAAGCAGCCGGTTTATAAGCGCGGAGCGCGACACGCCCTCCTCGTACGCAAGCCGGTCGGCAAGCGCTATAACGCCGTCGTCCAAAACGAGTGAATAAATGCTCTTTGCCACGGGAGCCTCCTTTCGTGCCGTAGGGCACGGTTTCTTTCATAAACATTATAGCACCTTATCAATAATTTGCAACCCCCATTAATAATATATTATGCACGAATCAGCCCGCCCAATCCGCGCCGTCGCCGGTGAACACCACCTTTATCGAGTCGGGCAGCTCGTTTTCGGCCTGCCCACGCTCGCGCAGCAGCATATCAAAGGTCAGCTTTGCGGCGGATATCCTGTCGGCGGCCTTAACGGAATCGTCGGTCAGTATCTCCTCCAGCGCGTCAAGCGCGGTGCCGGTCAGCTTTTTCAGCCTGCGCGTCAGCTTGCCGGCCTGCGTCCGCTCACGCACGGGCCTGTCGGCTTTTATTACGGTCAGGGCTTCCTTTGCTTCCATAGCGCACCTCCTTTTTTGTTTTTCGGGCGTCGGGGGAGGGCGGCCCCTCCGCTCGGCGCCTCTTATATTATAGCACGAATGTTCTAAAAACTCAAGCTTTGACCGGAGCGTAAACTACATACCGTCCTTGTAAACCCGCTTTGAGTTACAAAAACGGTACTCAAACAACAGTCGGCCTGTAAAATAATTGGTGCAAAATTGGAACAAATGTACTATTACCCATTGACAATAGAACGAATGTTCTGTTATAATGAATATGCGGGATGAAAACCCGCCTCAATCAAGTCAACGCTTTCACACTACCGAGAGAAGGGAGATAATAATGGAAAAGCATCCTGAAAACGAGCTTCTCACGGTCACGGTACCGGCGGGCGATCCCGCCGGCCGTCCGTGGGAGGGGTGCATCAACTCGGTCAACTACCGCGTGCCGAGGGGTGTGCCCGTAACGCTTCCGAGGTTCCTCGCGGAGCATATCGAAAGGACCGAGGCCGAAAGGCTTCTGGCACGAAAGCGCGAGGCGGCGTTTGCCTCCCGCGCGGAAAAACTGACCGGACGTTAAGGAGGACGTGATGACATTAAACGACATGATAATTTCCGCACTCGCTCAGCTTGACAGGGGGCACGATCAGATTACGGTCGACTCGTTCCGCGAAAGGCTGACGGGGTACGCGAACGACGCGCAGAGCGACATCGCCCGCGCGATATCCTTTACAAAGACCGAGGTGATACCCACGGCAAACGGCATTGCGGACCTTGAGGCGCTTTCGCGCGGGTGCGTAAAGGTGGTAAAGACCCGTCAGCTCGGGCGCGAGGTGCGCTTTATGCGCGGCGACACGGGCGTGATCGCACTGCCGTACAACGAGCCCGTCACGGTAAGCTACATTGCGGAGCCGGAGCGGCTCTCGTCCCCGTCGGACGTCAGCGAGCTGCCCGAGCACACGCACGGGCTCATCGTCACCTACATGGTGGGCCGCGAGCGCATGGCGGGCGACGCCTCCACGCAGCGCGGCGCAAACATTTACCTGTCCATGTACGAGGCGGCAAAGGCCCGTCTGCGCCCGCATCCGGGCGACCGTGACAGCTACCTGATTTATAATCGGTATTGAGGCGCGTATGGCAGGCTTTACTTACAGGATAGACGCCTTCATGGGCCTCGACCAATCGCGTGACGAAAGCCTTATTTCGCCCTCGTACACGCCCGACGCCATGAATATGGACACCTCAGACGGCTGCCTTGCGGTAACGCGGGGGTTCTCGCGCTTTATCGCGGAGCCGGTCCCCGCCGAAAGCACCAGCGGCATCGACTGCGTATGCTTCTTCAAGTCCGCCTCCGCAAAGGTCCCGCTTGCGATCTCCGGCGGCTTCATCTACACCTACGATGATGAGGAGCGTGAGTGGACGAGGGCGTACGCATATCCCCTCGTGCTGGAAAGCAGGCATTACTCCACGCTGATGACGCGCATCGGCATGACGGACACGCTGCTCATCGCCGACGGCGCCAACAGGATATTGAAATTCGACGGCAGCGACTTTTCGCTTTTCGGCTCGTCCGAGGGCTGTTCCGACGTTACGGTGAGCTGCGTCGCAATGTATCGCGGCAGGCTCTTCGCCTCCGGCAATTACGAAAACCCCAACAGGCTGTATTATTCAAAGCTGCCCGGCAGCGGCAGGACGATAGAGGATTGGGGCCCCGACGAGTATTCGCCCTCGGTCGAGGGCGGATTCGTGGACGTCGGCACCACCTCGGGCGACCCCATCACCGCGATCTGCGCCATCAGCAATCAGCTCCTCATATTCAAGAAAAGCTCCGTTTACCGCCTTATCGGCGACAGGCCGGGCAATTTCACCGTTGAGCTCATCAAAAGCGACTCCACGTTCGTGACGGACACCGCCGCCGCCGTCTGGCGCGACAACGTCTATTACGTCACGGAGGGCGGCCTGCACTGCTTCAACGGCGTGGACGCCGCGCCCATGCCCGACGCGCGCATGATCCGCCGCCTCATGCAGGGGGCCGATACCTCCGACACGCGCATGGCGACCGCGGGCGACAGGCTGTATTTCACAATTAAAAAGGACGGCGAGAGCCGCCTTGTCGAATACGACCTCGTCACCCGAAAATACATGCAGTACGGGGGCTTCACGCTCTATGACATCACCGCCGAGGAGGGAGAGTTCATAATCACCTGCGGCACGCGCTGCCTTGAAAGATGGGGGGTCGGGACGGATTTTGACGGCGCGCCCATCCGCGCCTACTGGCAGACGCCGCTGACCGACCTTTTCGACAAGGCAGCGATAAAGACCTTAAGGTCCGCCGCGCTTCGCGCCGAGTCGCCTTCGGGGGGCCCGCTCGTGCTGGAGACCGAGGTCGGAGGCGTGCGCGACGTTTACCGCGCGGCGCTTCCCGAGGGGAGCGCGGACGTGCTTGAAATACCTCTCAAAAACGAGGGGCGCACGTTCCGCATGCGCATCCGCAACGAGGCGGGAGGCGAATTCCGCATCGTGGGCGGGATAGAGCTCGACATGAGCGTGCGCCGCCGCACGGAATAAAACGAAAGGAGCAAACGGTATGCAGATGCGTTCCCTTTACAACGTGGCGCTTCCCACCGAGCGCGACGAGCGCGACGACAAAAAGACCCACGAGGACATAATAAAAAAGAACGAGAGCTGCCTCAATCAGAACTTCGGCCTCATATCCGACAAGCTCTACGAGCTGGAGCTGCGCCTTGCCGCGCTTGAAACGGCGGTGGAGGCGCTGGCGGAGTGAGTTTTGGGCGCCTCTTTACAATCCCGTCCGCGTGATATATAATCGTATCAAAAAACGGGGGAGGCGCCTATGCCATTTATAATAGAACGAAACGATATAACCCTCATGCAGGTGGACGCGATAGTCAACGCGGCAAATAACTCCCTTTTGGGCGGCGGAGGCGTAGACGGCGCGATACACCGCGCGGCGGGGCCGGGCCTGCTTGCCGAGTGCCGCGGGCTGCACGGCTGTGAAACGGGCAGGGCCAAATACACCGCCGCTTACCGCCTGCCCTGCAGGTTCGTCATACACACCGTCGGCCCCGTGTGGCGCGGCGGCGAATGCGGCGAGGAGGAGCTGCTTGCCTCCTGCTACCGCGAATCGCTTCGGATAGCCGCCGAGCTCGGCTGCGAGTCCGTGGCGTTCCCGCTCATATCGGGCGGGGTGTACGGCTATCCCAAGCGCGAGGCGCTCTCGGTGGCGGAGCGCGAGATACGCGCCTTCCTCGAAGAGCATGATATGCTCGTCGTAATGGTGCTTTTCGATAACCCCTCGTTCATACTGGGGAGCGGCCTTGCGGGCTCCATCCGCGAGTTCATAGACGATAATTACGTTAAGGCGAGTTTAATGCGCGAGTCCGAGCGCAGGCGCAGGAAGTATGAGGCTTATGCAAAGGGGCTTTTCCCCGACGCGCTGCTTGAAAGCCGGGCGTCCGCCGCAAGGCCGCCCGCCGCAAAGCCGGCGCATAACGCATTCGGCGGGTTTCCGGCGGCGGCCAAGGCCGATGAGTGCGTCTGCGCCGACGAGGCGCTCGACGACAGACTCAGCCGTCTTGACGAGAGCTTTTCGCGCAATCTCCTGCGCCGCATAACGGAAAGCGGCATGACCGACGCGCAGTGCTACAAGCGCGCCAACATAGACCGCAAGCTCTTCTCAAAGATACGCAGCGACGAGGGGTATCGTCCCTCCAAGCGCACGGCGCTGGCGTTTGCCGTGGCCCTGCGCCTTGACCGCGAAAACACAGCGGATCTTCTGAAAAGGGCGGGCTACGCGCTTTCGCCCTCGGAATACTTCGACGTCATAGTGGACTATTTCATATCGAACGGCCGCTATGATATCTATGAAATAAACGACGCGCTCTTCGCCTACGATCAGCCCCTCCTGGGGAGCTGAGACGAATTAAAAGCCACCCGTTTCATCGGGTGGTTCAGACTACTGACAAAGCCCGCGGTTTCGCGGGCTTTGCTACGTTTATCGGTTTTTGAACAAGCTTATTGTTTCCTTCGCGCTTCAAGCTCCGGCGTGTCAGCCATTCCAAAGCACGTCATAGGTCATAGCGTCGGTATCGAACCTTGCAAGACAGGAGCGCGCCTCGGTTATGGTCAGCGACATTAAGAACCGGTAAAACCGGCCGTCGCTCCATCCCGCGCATTCCCTGCGAACAGACCGTCCTCCAAACCATCGGCCTCAAACAGACCGCTGTAAAGCTCCTGCCCGTCAAAACCGCAAACGGCCCGGAGGTCCTTTTCGGGCCGGCACATGACTCGGCCTTCGCCCAAGCCTGCGGCCGGCCCGTTCACGTAAGCTTCCGCCGGGGAGATCAGGGTCTCAAACTCTCCGCTGTCCGCCGAACAGCGCGTCTCCGCTTGCCCCTTACGTCCCGCAAAGCTATAATAAAGGCACTCCGTTCCTTCTCAATCCCAACAAAAACGGTTGGATTTTTCGGGCTATATATTTTGAAAAAAAGGGGCTGTTTTAGTGAAATATACCAAATTTTCCGACGATTGATTATGGAATAAAGCGCCCCGATGTGTTATACTCTACCTTGGTTGATGATGGGGATACTGCGCCCACCCTTTTCGGCGTACCGAGAGGGCGGGGCAGGGCCCCGGAGTCGCCTCAGCAAACCTATTATAATCCGCGAAAAGCGGTACAAGGAGGACTGTCATGGCAAAACAAATCACGGCAATTCCCTTTAAGGGCACTCCTGAGCAGGAAAAGGAGCTCAAGGATTTCATCGCCACTTGGAAGGGTAAGGAGGGCGCAACGATGCCCGTCCTGCAGAAGGCTCAGGAAATCTATGGTTATCTTCCCATAGAGGTCCAGAAGATGGTAGCCGACGGGCTCGGCCGTTCACTGGAGGAGATCTACGGTGTTTCCACCTTCTACTCCATGTTCAACCTTGAGCCCAGGGGCGAGCACCTCATCAGGGTATGTCTCGGCACGGCCTGCTACGTCAAGGGTTCTCAGAAGATCCTGGACGAGCTTTCCCGCGTTCTGGGCGTTGAGCCCGGCCACACGACTGCGGACGGCAAGTTCACGCTTGAGCCCACAAGGTGTCTCGGCTGCTGCGGCCTTGCTCCCGTTATGACCATCGACGGCGAGGTCTACGGCAGGCTGGTTCCCGCCGACGTCAGGGACATCATCAAGAAGTATCAGTAAAAACCGTTTCCAAAGGAGAACCGCCGTATGAAGATAAGTGATGTCGCCCGCATACTTGACGCCCGCGTTATGACGGGCGAGGATATGCTTGAGCAGGAGGTCCATTCTGCCTGCGGCAGCGATATGATGAGCGACGTTCTGGCTTACGTCAAGGATCAGGGCGTGCTGCTTACCGGGCTTATCAATGTGCAGGTCATAAGGACGCTGCTTATGATGGACATGAACTGCGTGGTTTTCATTCGAGGCAAGGTGCCCCCCGAGGGCATTGTCGAATTTGCCGCGGACAACGGTGTTGCCGTGCTTCAGACCGAGCTGCCCATGTTTGAATCCTGCGGGAGGCTTTACATGGCGGGTCTCGGGCGCGAGTGCGGCAGCGACTCTGCGCCGGACGCCGGCTGCGCCAACGGTAACGAAGATGAGTGAAGCGCTGCATTATCATTTTGACGTTGACGGGGCTAACTTTTCAAACGCCGGCCGCGCATCCGTCGAAACCAAAAAGCTTTTAAGGCAGATCGGCGTTCCTGCGGAGACCATCCGCCGCATTGCGGTCGCCATGTACGAGGGCGAGATCAACATGGTCATCCACGCTCACGGCGGCGATGCGGACGTCTACATCACCGAGGATAAGATACTTATCCAGCTCCGTGATGAAGGCCCGGGTATCCGCAGCGTCGAAGAGGCAATGAAGGAGGGGTTCTCCACCGCTCCCGAAAACATTCGCGCGCTGGGCTTCGGCGCGGGAATGGGCCTGCCCAATATGAAGCGGTACTCCGATGATATGCACATAGATACCAAGGTCGGCGTGGGCACCACGATCGAGCTGTGGTATAACCTGTAAGGCAAGGCCTTACCGACATTATTCTGAAAGGAGGGCCCCGCAATGGCCGTTTACACGCACTCGGTCGAAATCAACACCGATAAATGTACGGGCTGTACCACCTGTCTCAGGCGATGCCCCGTCGAAGCCATCCGCATAAGGAACGACAAGGCTGTTATCGACGCTTTTCAGTGCATCGACTGCGGCGAGTGCATAAGGGTGTGCCAGCATCAGGCAAAGCACGCTTCTTATGACAAGCTCTCCGATCTTGACTACAACAAGTACCTTATCGCGCTGCCCGCACCCTCGCTGTTCGGGCAATTCAACCATCTCGATGAGGCGGACTTTGTGATCCAGGGTCTGCTCGACATGGGCTTCTCCGACGTATATGAGGTCGCAAAGGCCGCCGAATACGTCACTGACTTAACAAGGATCTACATGGCGGATCCCACCGCCGCAAAGCCCTTTATCAGCTCCGCCTGCCCCGTTGTGGTCAGGCTGATAAAGCTCCGCTTCCCCACGCTGTGCGACCAGCTCGTACCCATCCTTCCGCCCTATGAACTTGCGGGCAAGCTCGCAAAGGAAAGGGCGCTGGAAAGGCACCCCGAGCTTTCGCCGGACGATATCCAAACGGTCTTCATATCCCCCTGTCCCGCCAAGGTCAGTTGGGCAAAGAGCGTTATGGAGGGGCAGAAAGTGTACGTCGACAAGGTGACTTCCATGAACGACGTTTACATGGAGCTGCTCAACAGGATGAAGGGCTGCGAGCCCGGCCCCGACGCATCGCCGGAAGCCGGCTCCGTAGGCCTCAGGTGGGGCGTGACGGGCGGTGAGTCCGCGTCGCTTATGAACGACGGGTATCTTGCCGCAGACGGCATAGACAACGTCATAAAGGTGCTGGACGACCTTGAGAGCGGTATGCTCGGCGACATAGAATTCGTTGAGCTCAACGCCTGCAGCCCCGGCTGCGTGGGCGGCGTTATGGCCCCCACTAACGGCTATGCCGCAAGGCTGCGCCTGCAGTCGCTCGGCAAAACGGTCGTTATCAAGCCCAACAGCCTTGAGGACATAGAGGACGTCGACTCCTTCAAGGGGTCCGTTCCCGAGGTATATAAAGAGGGCGCCGCCTTCACCTATATGCCCGATGGCTCGCCCAATATGTACAAGAGGATGATCGAGATGAGAAAGGCGGAAGCGCTTGCCGAAAAGCTCCCCAAAAAGGACTGCGGTGCGTGCGGCTCGCCCACCTGCAAGGCGTTCGCGCTGGACGTGATCCGGGGCGAGGCGCAGCTTGCGGACTGCAAGGTAAGGTCGGAGTTCGACGGGCAGTGATCCGTCGACGAAATCATTTTGACAAGAGGAAGCAAATATGCTGACGGTCGAAAAACTCATTGAAAAGCTCAAGCTCGATGTTATCGAGCTGCCCGACCCCGAGCGAGAGATCACGGGCGGTTACGCCGGCGACCTTTTAAGCTGGGTCATGGGACGCGCGCAGGAGGGCGACGCATGGGTCACCATAATGACCAATATGAACGTCGCCGCCGTTGCACAGCTCACTGACGTTGCGTGCGTTGTGTTTGCCGAGGGAGTCGTCCCCGATAAGGAGGCGGTCTTAAAGGCAAGGCAGCACGGCATCAATCTGGTCGGCAGCCGAAAGGGCGTTTTCGAGCTCTGCGGTGAGATCAAGGACAGTATGCTCTCCGCGGCGGAAGCCGGCGGCGAGTATAACGAAGCCGAGGTCTAAATGGCACTGTTTACCTACGATCTGCATGTGCATTCATGTTTGTCGCCCTGCGGCGACGACGAGATGACGCCGTGCAACATTGCGGGTATGGCGTTTATTGCGGGCGTTAAGATAGTCGCTCTGACCGATCATAACTCCTGCAAAAACTGCCCGGCCTTCTTCGCCGCCTGCGAGGAATACGGGGTCACCCCCGTCGCGGGATGCGAGCTGACCACCTCCGAAGAGATCCACATGGTATGCCTGTTTGAAGGCCTGAAACAGGCTCTGGCCTTCGACGAGGCGCTGCAGCCTTACAGAATGCCTTTTCCGAACCGTGTGGAGATATTCGGCGATCAGCCCATAATGGAGAAGGACGACGTCGTTGTCGGGCACGACCCGTGGTTCCTGCCCGCCGCAACGAGCCTGTCGCTGACGGAAGCGGCGGAGCTCGTCAGGGGCATGGGCGGCATTGCCTACCCCGCGCACATAGACAGGGAGTCGAACGGTCTGCTGGCCGTGCTCGGGAGCTTTCCCGAGGAGCCGGTGTTCGACCTTTGCGAGGTGCGCGATAAGGAAAACGCCCAAAAGCTCTCGGGCGGGAGGCGAGTCGTCGTTTCCTCGGATGCGCACCGGCTGACCGATTTCGCGGTCACGCTCAACCACATGGAGCTTGACTGCGATCCCGACGCCGACGCGGATACAGTTCGCCGTGCGCTGTTTGCAAAGCTTAAAGGAGGCACCCGGTGAAGGAGCTTTCACTCAACATACTGGACATCGCCCAAAACTCCATCCACGCGGACGCTTCGTTCGTGCAGATACTGCTCAACGAGACCGACCGCACGCTGGAGCTTACCATCGTTGACGACGGCAAGGGCATGAGCGAGGAGTTTTTGAGCAGGGTAACGGACCCCTTCTCCACCACAAGGACCACCCGTAAGGTCGGCATGGGGCTGCCGCTTCTGAAGCTGGCCGCCGAGCAGACCGGCGGATACCTTGCGATAGAGTCCCGCGAAAGGGCGTCGCATCCAGACGACCACGGCACAAGGGTCACCGCCTTCTTCTATACAGACCACCTGGACTTCACCCCGCTGGGCGACGTCATAAGCACGGTGGTATCGCTTGTACAGGGCAGCGACAACGTCGATTTCCTGTTCAGGCACAGCCTGCCGGGCAAGCTCGTGGAGCTCGATACAAGGGATCTGCGCGAGGTGCTCGGCGAGGTGCCCCTCTCCAGCCCCGAGGTGCTCGTATGGATACGCGAGTCGCTTCTGGAGCAGTACGGCGAGGGCGAATGATCACCTTAATAATCCCAAGGGCCATCCCCGAGGGTAAGATTTAACGAACAATCAAAAATCACCGGAAAGGAAAAGTGATTATGAAATCTTTGGAAGAACTGAAAGCAATCCGTGAGAGGATGCAGAACAAAGTCGTCATCCGTGAGGGCGGCGCGGAAAAGCGCATCGTAGTCGGCATGGCGACCTGCGGCATCGCGGCGGGCGCACGTCCCGTACTCAACACCTTCGTTGAGGAGATCGCAAAGCGTAACCTCACCGGCACGGTCGAGGTAGGCCAGACCGGCTGCATCGGCATGTGCCGCTTCGAGCCGATCGTCGAGGTGTTCGAGGGCGACAAGCGCGTCACCTACATCTACGTCGATCCCGCCAAGGCCAAGGAGATCGTTGAAAAGCACATCGTCGGCGGCCAGCCCATCGTCGAGTACACCATCGGTGCTGCCGAGAAATAAAACGGAGGGTTACATAAATGATTCGTTCACATGTTTTGATTTGCGGCGGTACCGGCTGCACCAGCGGCGGTTCCCAGGCTATCGCGGACAACCTGAAGGTCGAGCTTGAAAGGCTCGGTCTGCAGGACGAGATCCAGGTGATCAGGACGGGCTGCTTCGGCCTCTGCGCCATGGGCCCCATCATGATCGTTTATCCCGAGGGCACCTATTACAGCCGTGTAAAGCCCGAGGACGT
>JAEEGL012731959.1_pt1 | contig 47831 bp, 42 predicted proteins | sample 9134231 | NCBI WGS metagenome assembly JAEEGL01 (sample SAMN16246548, study PRJNA631951) | gut metagenome | biome: gut microbiome; feature: rumen; material: fiber-attached | host: Bos | place: Iran: Karaj | collected 2018-10 | reverse complement strand
TGACTCCTTCCCATTTACCCGGCACCTGAGGCTCTCTATACCTCAAATCTCCAACAGGAGCTTTGGCATAAGGAATACCCGCATATACCTTTACCGAATGATCCTTGTTATAAACACCGGTAAGCTTTCCCTGATCTATGCAAGTGACCTCTGTCACATCAGGATTTTTGTTATCCACAGCAGGAACTCTTTTTATTGGAGGAGCTGTAATAACCAGATTGAGCACTAAAAGAGCCAGGAAAATCGGCCAAGCCAAAAAAGTCTTCTTGCCTGCTCCGTATTTCCCACAAAAGCCATACCTGTATACAAACATTAAAGCAACTAAAATTCCGCCTATGATCCATCCCGCAATCACATTTTTGGACAGCTCCAATACCGCAAAATAAACTATTGTAATCAAAGCCATTACTATTATAAAAACCATCTTAGTACCTCCTTGCCCGCTTCACACTTTTCCCTGTTACCATACTAAAGCATATCCAAAATAGAAATTCAAGCCTTCTTATGATAAGTTTTCAGAAGTTTCACAATTAGAACAATCAGTGAACACATTCACGAAATAATGATATATAATTAATGTGTAATTAACTTAAAAGAAAAAAGGATTGGAGAAGGCTATGTCACTAGGTAGAGAAGATCTTATTCATTCACTTGCGAAATCCATGGGAATGGGCAATGCCCAAAAATCCAAATATGTAGCAGGTAAATACAATCCCGACAGTGGCACAATTTTCAGTAACGGCCACGTAATAACAAAAAATACAATTGAGCAGGCGCACATCTACTTTTCAAATCAGTATCGCAAGCTTGCTGAAAAGGATGACGAAGGAGCAAAGGACCTTGCTGCCCTGTATGAGGTTGCTTTTGAAGCTATTAATATGATGGTTGAAAGCAGCCAGGGAGGAAGCGAGTCTTAATCTCCCACAGCCTCATATGCTGAAAAATATGTCTCCACATGATCAAACTTGTAATAAGCATCGCCCCTTATTGCTGCAGAGCTTCCAGGGTCGATGCTGACATCTTCTGCGCTTCTTGGTATCATCCAAATACAGTCAACAAGCTCATCTCCATCAAAGAAAAGCACATAGGCATCTACTTTTGCCCTTTTATCCCCTTCATTATAGGCGGTCACAACAACTGAATTATCCTGTATTTCACTGGTAACTACCACATCATCTGACATATCCCTCTCGTAGGGATTTCTTTTTGTTATGGTAAACTCGTACATCGCAGGAAGCTTTCCCGAAAGCTCATTCTTGTCAAATCGACCTTCAAAAACAAAGCACGCCCCATTTTTCACAACTTCAACTGTTTTTTCTGATACAGCCATCTCATCGCCGTCTTCATTTCTAGCGGTAAATACGCACTCATACCTGTAGGTATCTCCTGTCATATTCTTAAGCACAAGAACCGGATTGCAGTTATGATCATCCTCCCTGAAATACTGCCCAAGAATAAGAGTCCCAACAGGCAGTCCGCCGTAAGAAGGCATATCATCATCCGAAGCTCCTTTTTTGTCAGCTCCGTAATCTTTCTTGTCATTATCTTTCAAAGAATCAATACTTTCAAATATGCTTTCCGGCTCTTTCTTCTCTAGTTTCTTTTCGTTTTCTATTTCCTCTTCTTCCATGACACTAACTATAAAGCCACTTTCATCGTGAATTACGCCATCGCTTACATAGTACATATCCGATGCTCCCTGGGAAGCATATAAATCCGCCAGGTCGTCACTTTCTTCCTTCGCCCATGGAATACTAAAGCCAAGCCTTGTGTAATTGTCATATACAATCTGCTTCACAAAAGGAAATCCCTCAGGCTTTTCATAGGGCAAAGAAAGGCCATATGTACTGACATACATAATAAGAGGCAATATTACTCCCACAAGAGAAATTGCCAAGGCTCTGACATTATTTATTGACTTTTCTTTTATCAGGCGATGAATATTCAGAATAGTTACTAGAATTGACGGAATTATTCCTACAAAGAAGAAAGAAGCCACCAATCCCACTACAGATATAATCATCGCTATTGTAGTTATATGCATGAAATTACCCCTCGTTTTCTGTGCATATTTTACAAAAATTATTTCAATATGAATGTCAATACTTGTATCTATATTTTTTCGTACTACAATATATTGTAGTTAATAAGTTATTGTTATTTAGTAATGAGGAGGGTATGAATTATGACTAATGTTGCCGAAATTGAGGCTCCTGATTCAAGAGTAATTCGCAACATACTTCGTTCCATGATCAACGAGCATTGGTCAGTTGCCGAAGCATTAGATGAGTACGATATTCCAGTAGAAAAGAGAAAGGAATATGAGTCACAGATTGAGGAATGCTTCATCGACTAAATCATAAATCCTTCACCGCCTTTTTCATTTAAGAAAAAGGCGGTTTTTTATTACTCTATTTCTTCAAAAGCTCCATCCCCACGTCGTAAACTCTTCCCTCACAGGCGTCGCTAAGCCACTTCGCCATGGTAATTCCATCCTGGGTAAAGAATAAAAAGTGCGGCTCCCGCACACTGGTGTGAACTGTTCCGCCCATAGTTATAAGCGGAATCTTCCATTCATTTATAAACATGCCAAAATCAGGATCAAGACTCTTTAACTCTTTTACCATGACCTTTAGCTGCTCATAATATTCTTCCTGCACATCCTGGTCAGTCTTGTATTTCTTGTTGATGATATCGTTGTAATAAGCACTTAAAAGATAGTCGTAAATAGAGCTTGAATACAGATATCTAAAGCGCTTCCCATACCTTTCATATAGATCTTTATACCAGTCCAAGGTAATATTCTCACCATGAATAGGCTTCCATACGTTTTCCTTCGCCTGCCAGATGTTTTTTGCTGTTCTCTTCCAGTGCTTGTAAGGAAGCTGCCCGCTATCAGAAAAAAGTGTAACGTTTCTGGTCTTTGGATAATAATCATCCACAATCTCTCCGGCAAGGGCAGGAACAGCAAATGCTCCCGCAGAATTCCCTGCAATAAGGAGAGTCCTGGGATTTGGAAAAAGCCTTTTTGAAACCTTCATACTCTCAAGGAAATTCACATATCCATGGAAGTGAAGGACGTTTTCAGTTCCATCCTCACTCTTGTAGGGATAGTCGCTATTTCCCACATGAAAATCCCCTGTGGCATAGGTTATTACCACAAAACTCCAATCCTTGAAGGGATTCTTATCGGTAATAATATCCGTGATTCCCACGTTGATATTCATTATCTGAGTAAAGGGACGAAGGTTGTTCCAATAATAATTAGGAAGTCCGGCTGCCACCTTGCCACCTGTCACAGGCCTTGCAGCCATGTATTCGTTGTAGGCAACTCCTCCTCCCGACAAGAAAACACACAGCTTATCAGGGTCCGCCAGCTTCACATAAATGTGATACTCCGAACCATCCCCCGAAAGCCCCTTTTCTATAGGTACCTTGTACCATTTCATCTTTTCGGGATTATCCGGAAGCTCATCAGCCTTAAAGCTGCTTTCCTCTATTGCCTTCCCGATCCTGTTTTCGACGAAATCTCCTACCTTTGAGGCAAAAACTACTCCACGTTTGAAATTGTCTTTGTTTAATTTATCTTTAAGCCGCAACTTTAGCCCCTACGTCACATATTAAACATTTTTTGAGATGCATTTTTAAGATCTTTAAATTTGAAGATAACAAGCCCGCTGATCATTATCAGATACAGCATAATCGAAATAACTGCAGGCCAGGTAAACTTGTTCATACCATTTTTAATAAAAATAAGCTGAAGAAGCGCCATCACCAGATCAAGGATAAGGTAAAGAATATACTCATCAAGCCTTAGCTTTGCTGTCTTAGCAATAATAATTGTAGCAAATGCGAGCGCCACCAGCGTCGCCGGCACCATCCATATCACACTCCAGCCGTAGAACCCGGTTTTCAGGTCGATATAAATATCCACCACTATAGCCACCACAACTTCCCAGGTTATAACCTTTATCAGATTATTTCTAAGGTACATGGTTGTGACAACAGTTAACCATGCAACAGCAATTCCCAGATTAATAATTCCCAAAAACGGATAATTTTTGCCGGTCTGGAGGTGTATTGTTCCAAACACTATCTCAGCTGCAATAAAAAGGAATGTGCATACCTTAAACAGGGTTATATTACTGATTTTCTTCTTTTTAAGAGTAGGAAAAGAAGCCTCCAGTTCGCCCTCAACTTCTCGAAGCTTTCCCTGACAAAGAGGACAGCACTCTTTTTTACCTCTTATATTAACTTTACATTTCGGACAATACTGCATAAATCTTACTCCTCGTCATAGTCATTAGTTCCAAGCTCAACCTCGAGTCCCATCTCAGTAAGGCACCTGTAAAAATTCAGCATGCTCTTATGAGTCTTGTAGGGAGACGCCTCTCCAAAGGTTAGCCTGTCCTTGTAGGAGCATACAGTAATCTGCTGACTGGAAGCTGTCATGAAAGCACAAAAGCCGTCAATATAGTCTTCTACTTCCGCAGGCATCTTGATCTGTCCTAAATTGGACATGGAACTTGTAACTCCCTTTTTAGCTGCTCTGTCGAAATAAGCAATTCCCAGATCCTTTAAAGGAAGTGGAATCATCTTGATTCCAAGATTGTGTTCCAAGGCAGCATAGGAATTCATGGTCTTTTCGATATTATCCGGAGATAGCTTTTCCTTAAAATCCTTATCAACAGCTGAAATGATACTGCTAAGCTCTCCATTATACATAGCAGGATCATAATCAATATTTATCACACCAAAAAAGTTTCTGCTGGTTCCGGATTTAAAATACTGTCTTAAGTTGACAGGAACACTTACAACGATGTGTTTTCTCATCTGAAGCCGGTTCATGCCCTGAATTATTGCCTTAATATAAACTGCCACACACAAAACTCCAACAGTGGTGTTATTCTCGTGGGCAATTTCCAGAAACTTTTTGGCCGATACCGTTCCCTCCGTGATATGAGGAAGGAGGTTATCATCAATTTCGCCTGTGATCTGATATGCCTTTACTGACTTCATTTCCTTAAGCTGCTTTAACCCCTTTTGCTTACTGTAAAAGTCTCTAAAGGCATCTACATTTTTTTCCTCGATAGAAAATTCATCAGTTGGCTTGATATCAGCATCAATTCCGTGCACTATCTCAAGATATCTGGTAACCAGATTTTTAAAGAACATAAAAGCTCCGGTACCATCTGCCAGTACATGAAACATCTCTAGGTTAATCCTGTTGTTATAGTAGTTAACTCTGTATAAAAGGTTCTTACGTCCTGGAAAATAAAGCGGCATGCACGCTGGCTTTGACTCCTCTTCTACAACTGCCCTAAGATCAGAATCTTCCAGATAATACCAAAAGATTCCCCTGTGTAATACGCAGTTAAAAAGCGGGAATTCATCGATGATCTCATCAAGTGCCCTCTGCAGTATTTCTCCGCTTATCTTTTCCTTAAGCTGACATGTAATTCTAAAAACTCTGGTATTTGCTCCCTTGGCGGTGGAAGGTACTATCTTCGCCGCATTATCAAGCTTGTACCAATTACGTCTTCTTTCCATTAACTATAGTTCCTTACTGTATTATTGTTGCAATCATAGATGCTCAAGTCTCTCAGTGACAACATCCATAGCTTCCCTGCTCATTCTGTAAATGACATCCTCCAGGGAAATAAACTTTTTATTCTGAATGAATTTAAGATATCTTGGAGTAAAGCGCATCTTAATGCCTTTGGGTTCTATTCCTGCATTAACCTTCGACTGGATGGTGTCACAGGTATCTGCAGCGTCGTGGGTCATGCTCTTTGACAAAATGCAAAGCAGCGTCCCCGCAGTCCTGACAAGGCCCTCAATGTTGGGGTCACCTGAAACATCCAGGGACTGCAGTGCTCCCACAGACCACTTTTTAATATTATGATAAATTCCGTACTCGCAGTCCAGCTCTACCAATTTTTCGTTCACGTTGTCATAGAGCCAGACCTCATTCCCCTTTACAAACATGTCGCTGACCTGGAATAGTCCACCCTCAAAGGGGAATTTTATTCCGATGCCATCGCAGCCTGTAAGAAGGATATTGGAATTAATCTCATCAACATAATCCTCTTTTTCAAACTCGTCCTCATCTATAGTGAAATTAGGTTCCTCGTAGTTACTAAGATCCGGCGCTTGTTCTGTCTCAGGCTCCGGAGTTACAATCTCCTCCCAAATGTCATCAGACTTTTTCTCGGATATCCTGACCTTTTCATCATGCTTTATCCTATAGGAGCTAAAGCCCGGAGTCTGAACAGTAAATCTGTCAGTTCCACATTCCTCAAAAGGTCCTGCTACAGGCAAGGTTCCGCGCTTTCTTCCAAAATAGTCAAGATCAAAGGAAATGCTGCTACCATCAGGATTTTCAAATCTCTGCTCCGGCTCAAAGGCACTTCCAAGCACCTCTGTATTAACCGGCCTTGTTATATTCCTTGGAAGGAATTCATAAAGATTAGTATGAAGTGTGTACCTGCCCTCATCCTCATCAACATAAAAGCTTATCTTGTGATCCACATCCACATGAGCATTCTCATTTTCACAAGGTCTTGCACCGTTAAAATAGGCATTTCCCCCAAGATAAACAGGAAGCTTGTCATAATAGATATCACGGGAGCCAAACTCCTTCCCAAACCTTGAAAAGTACTCTTTTGCAGAAGGGAAACCATTATACGGAACAGTTCCGCATATAAAGTTGTTGTTATCCATGGTATCTGCATTTCTAGAAATACAGTAATCCAAAAGATCCTGTCTTACGGGCTTTTGAACAAAAACATTGTTATAAAATCTGGCATCACCATGAAGAATAGTCATGAATCCCGCAAGGAGCGTAGAATGAGGCACATGATAAGGCGTATATCTGTCAGAAGAAAATCTTCTTGTGCCATTGTCAGTTCCTTTTCCAACATAAGTAAATGAGCCGGCTATCAGGTTATGAACAAAAGCTATTCCCTGAGTACTAAGTCTAGCCGCAATATCCGACAAAAGAAGGTTATGATCAACAAGAGTAGGTCCGTGTGATACCTCGATAAAAATATCTTCTCCAAGTGACAAAGGTGAATCAATGACAGTTCCCTTTGGCGGAATATTGTCATGCAAAAAATTCTGAGATACCCTGGTTCCCTGTGCCTGCCAGTCGAGCCAGATTCCTCTTGTGCAGTGGTCTATATGATTTCGCCTTATTATGGTATCAATAGCGGCATGAAGCTTGATACCACCAATCTCAGCTCCTGCCAGATTATGCTTATTATTTATGTGATGAATGTGATTATCTTCAATAACAGAAAAGGCTCCGCCCAAATGCCCAACGATACCGCCCTGACCGCAGTCATGGATATCGCATCTCCTTACTATATGGGAGCCGACAGTTTCCTTGTCCCAGCCATCATTAATAGCCTGACACACAGCATCTCGCTGAGTCTGGGTGCCATCCTTTCTAAGCTGAGTAGTCCACTTATTATTGTTTCCGCCCTGGTAGTACTTGCCAAGGGTAATGCCACAGCACTTGGATTCATATATTTCACAATCTTCGATGATCCATCCCTTAGACCAGTTAGGACCTATCATTCCCTGCTGAAAAGCAGTTGGAGGTGCCCACTGCGTAGCCGCATGCCTTACGCAAAAGCCTGAAACCGTAATATAATCAAGACCTGTACTTTCAGGATAAAAGCAGGCCTTTCTTACAGCAATCTCCACATTCTCCAGGTTGGGATTTTTGCCTCCGAAATTGGCATAGATTATCGTGTCGTTATTTTCCTGGGCCGTAAACCATACATACTGCGAAAATTCCGGATCCCAGGATCTGTTATCTCTGGCAGGATGCATGCAGCTTTGAAGATCAAATACCTCATACATGGATTTGCCGTTAAGATATATATCTCCGGTATGTGGCGAAGTGCCACAACCAGCAAACCAGTCCCCATGCACAACGTCTATATACGGATTGTAGGCGCCAAAAAAGCTGTCTGGAATTCTAACTCTCCAGACATTTTCAAAGCTCTCCCATCCCGTAAGCTCCTCAGCTCCGGAAATAATAGCTTCACCTCTGGCGGTACTAATAAATGTTATTCTATTCTCCTTAGTTCCGGAATTTACAGGTCTTACCCACTCCCTATATATTCCAGGTCCTACATAGACCGTATCACCTGCAGTAGCGATCAAAGCAGCTTCCTGAATTGTCTTAAACGGATGCTTGATTGTACCGTCACCGCTTCTTAAAACATTACCAGCCACATATATTTGCATTTAACTCGCCCCCTTTTGCCAGTTAACACGTTCACTTCTAGTATACCATGTTTTAATGCATAATTATCTGAATTCATGTATACTAAAATTACTGTTTGCAGACAATTGTCACAAACAGTAATCTTAGGATTTTATATAGGAGTAATAAAAATGGGAAGAATGAAATTCATTTACGCCATCTCAATTCTTGCAGCATTTATTATCGCAGGACTGCTGGTCAGCTTTGTTAACAGTCTCTTTTAACCGGCACTTAGCTTTTTTTGCTTGTACAGATCTGAATCTGCCCTGGCAATAAAGGACTGTATAGAAATCGGCTCAGCATAGTCATATTGGGCAATGCCAACACTTACTGAAACAGGATACTGAACACTATGCTCAGTAGAAATCTTGCGCACATTGTTCTTTATCTGATCTGCCAGCCATGTAGCCTCAGCTCTGTAGGCCATTTCAGCCACAACAATAAACTCGTCTCCGCCATACCTTGATACAAAGAATCTGCTTCTTGGTCCCTGACAGGCACTCTTAATTGCTCCGGATATTCTAACCAGAGCCCTGTCCCCCTCCATGTGCCCGTAATTATCATTGATGCTCTTCATTTTATCCACATCAACCATAAGGACAAACAGTGACAGTCCCGGCTCCTCTGTTCTCATCTTCTGCACCAGGTACTTGTACATCTGATTCCTGTTGTTGACCTGAGTAAGAGGATCTAAGGAAATCAGGTTGTCCAACGACGAAATATAAATATAAAAAACCGCCGCCACTGCGCCGTAGCACAGGAATGGAACTCGCCAGTTAAAGGCCTGCAGCGCTCCAAGAATTATAGGTGCAGTAGGGAAAACACCTATCATAAAATAAATATTTCTCTCTGCATATCTATCCTTGGAAAAGGCTCTGCTGAATGCCTTGGCAGATGAAGCAATCATGTAAGCAAGAGGCACTACGATAAGTATAAAGTAAAGCTTACCATTTACCAGCTTGTTATTCTCATCTACATAGAATACAAGCCCGGTTCTAAAGGCTGAAATGCACAAAAAGGCTGAAATCCACACAGGAATACTAAGAATAAATTTGGCGGGATCATTTTCTACTGATTTACCATTCTGAATAGCCTCAGATAGCAAAAACCACTGATATGCCGCCACGCTAATAAGCACGTAGGTAAATATATTAGAAAGGTACAATAGCGGCTTGTCGGACACAACTATTCCGCCATCCACCAGTGCCCAAAAAATCTCCGCACAAAAATACAGCATCAGGGTAAAGATAAGGTTTCCCAGATACACCATTGAAAACTGCTTATTAACACCATTTTGAATTTTAAAAAGAACTATCCCCAAAAGAAACACGCAGGCTACATGTGCCTCTACGTAGTACAAGACGTAATCCAAAGCAGGTCCTCCCGTAAATAACTGTGCGTAGAAATTATTTTATCACGTAACTCAATAAAAATGGGCCTTTCAGCCCATTGTTTATAAATAATTTATATTTTAAGCTATTTGCCACCTGCTATGGCCTTCAAAGCATCAAATTCAGACTCGTAAACACCGCCCATAGCTTCCAAATCTTCCCAGGAATACCAGGCTCCGCTTAGCTGTACTCCCTTGATTGAGATATCCGTAGCTATCACCATAAAAGGTTTATGATTAACTACGATGTAGCAGGTCCTGTTAAGCCCAAAGGGCGTAACAAAGACGTGCCCCGTATCAATCAGGTGATTAAGCTGATCAATTGTAACATTTTTCGCCAATGGTACCGTTCTAATCATATTATTCCCCAATCACCACTTAGTCTCTGCCGCTTTTGCAAATTCAGCCAATTCATCAATCAAAAGAGGCTTGGAATAATAATATCCCTGCAAATAGCTAGCCCCAAGATGCCTTAACATACTTGCCATGCCAGCTGTCTCAATTCCCTCAATGGTTGTAGTAATTCCAATCTGCTTGGCACATCCAACAATAGCCTGTGCCACTATTCTCTTCTTTTCATCATTTTCTATGTTAACTACGAAGCTCTTATCAATCTTTATGCCAGACACTGGTATAAAAAGCATGAGCTCCAAAGCAGAATACCCCGTTCCAAAATCATCAAGAAGCGTCCTGATTCCTTTTGACTTAAGGAATTTGATCTCATCCATGACAAAAGCTCTGTCAAGGAGCCTGCATCTTTCTGTAAGCTCAATACATAGATTTTCTGCAGGAAAACCTGTTTCCTTAAGAAGATCAATCAGATCCTTTCTGAAAGCAGACCGTTCTAGCTGGGTATACGATATGTTAATGCTAAGAACTGCCTTAGGATACTCAGTCAGCACTTTTTCCTTAAATTCAGTAATTGCGGTTCTTGCAATCCACTTTCCAAGCTCATAAAAAAGCGGATCATCCTCAAGCCAGTTAATAAAGTCCGCTGGAGGAACGCTTCCAAATGGATCCTTTTCCCATCTGACCAGCGCCTCAGCTCCAATAAAGCTTTCTGTCTGGGCATTTACAACAGGCTGGTAGCTTACGTAAAAGCCACTGCAATCCTCATTAATACTATTTCTAAGAGCATTGGTAACAACTATCCTCTTATGGGTGCTACTAAGGTAATTGTTGCTGAAAATAATAAGCTCACCATGCTTTTCATCAATAGACTCATCAAGGCTGGCTATGCCATTGGTAAAAATAGCATACTCATCCACACTAAGATTTTTTATCTCAGTGGCAGCGCCGCCCATATTTAGCGTAACCTTTACTCCATTGATAGAAAGCTTTCTTCTCCCAAAATCCACAAGCTCATCATAGATTTCCTTGATCCTGTTAATTCCAAGCTCTGTGGAGAGCACTGCAAACTTGGCTCCACCTGCATGATAGACCTCACAATCACCTATATAATTAAACAGATTGTCCGCAAAAGCTCTTATTACCTTATTGCCAAAATCATAGCCGTATACGTTGTTGATTTCATTCTGATTGAAGATTCCTACGAAAAGAATGTTGTACTTCTGTTTTTCCGTCTTGAAATCCTTCATGGTATCAAGAAGCTTTTCCTTGGTATATAAATTGGTAAGATTATCAAACTCGCTGGGAATACCATGGTTTTCTATGGTTCCGACAAAAAAAATAGCTTTGCCATCATCGTCTCTGATAATGGAACTGCTACAGGTACAGACCACATAATCCCCGTCCTTGTTCATGACTCTGTAAGTCATGTAATGAGTATCTGCTCGTCCCTCAAATATATCATTTATTGACTGATGGTAACGCTTCCTGTCGACAGGATGAATACGCTTTTCCCACTCTGCTCCTGCATTGTAAACATAGTCTTCTGGCAAGGCAAATTCTTCCACGCAGCTTTTGGACCACATGGAAAGATTCTTTTCCAAATCTGTAACGAAAACATATCTGCTCCTTGAAGAGTTCGAAATCGCTTCAAAAAGCTTTTCAAAAAGCTTGTTGTTTTCCACAATGCACCTCATAAAAATAGCCAGAATAGTATAAGTAAATTATACTATCTGGCATAATTAGTGTAAATTCGTTTATGTTTATTTAATATTTCACATTTATAGTTTAGAATAATTTCGCTCGCCAAATATTCCAGTGCCCACTCTAACAAGGGTTGCGCCCTCTTCGATAGCCACCATATAATCACCGGTCATACCCATTGAAAGAGTATCCATTTTAACTTCAGGAATACCAAGCGCATTTATCTCATCCTTAAGCTCTCTAAGTCCTCTAAAATACTGCCTGTTGCTCTCAGGGTCCTCGGTAAAAGGAGCTATCGTCATAAGTCCTCTTATATTCAAATGCTTAAAGCTGCTTATCTCCTTAACAAACGATATTACTTCATTGGGATCAAGGCCAAACTTCGTATCCTCATGGGCCATATTTACCTCTAAAAGGACATCCATCACAAGGTCGTGCTTTGCTGCCTGTTTTTCTATCTCCTCTGCCAGCTTATAATTGTCAACAGAATGGATCATACACGCCATTCCTGGAAGATACTTAACCTTGTTGGTCTGAAGATGCCCTATAAGATGCCAGGAAAGAGGCTCTGTGATTTCCTGCGTTTTATCCCTCATCTCCTGAACCTTGTTTTCGCCAAAAACTGTGATTCCACAGTCCATAGCCTGTCTTATATCACTAACCGGCTTGGTCTTACTGACAGCAATAAGCGTAACCTCGCTTCTATCCCTGCCTGCCTTATCACAAGCCTTTGCTATATTGCTTTCTACCTCAATGAGATTATCCCTTATCATGTCATTTCCTCTCCCCGTCTTGATTTAACGCTATGCTTATTTTATTATAAAATATAGAGGGTAAAAGTCAAAAACAATCGGGGCAGTAACTATGAATATCAGCGAGATTTCCAATGGTTCAGAAGTCAAAATCCATGCTTCTATCAGCAAGCACAATGTTGTTCTGATGACAGAGGCCATTTTTGGCGTGGCCGCAGGACTTTTAGTAAGACCGATGGAATACTTTGGCAAATACATGCAGTTCCTTGAGCCCTCAGCGGTACAGATTCAAAACAAAAGAGATGGTCGCATCTACAAATTCATGGCCACCTCCATCACCCCTGTAAAAACCAGATATGGAAACTTTCACCTGATCCGTTGTTCAGAAGAACTAGAGCCGGAGAACAGCCGCAAATCTGAAAGATTCTTTATAGAGAAGCTCGGGCTCTTCGCCATAAACGGCAATACTCTTTCGCTTAAAAACTGTATCATCCACGACATGTCCATGCGCGGCATGTCCCTTATCATAGACAATACCACCAGGGTTCGAATCGACGATATTTTGGATATATCTTTCCGCTATGGTCCTACCTTCCACAACTATCAGGTAAGAGCCAAGGTTGTAAGAATGTTTGCCGTTCAGAACAAGCCCGCTCTTGGCTGCAGCATCTTAAACATGAACGTTGACCTTGTGGAGCTTGTTAAAAGTAAGCGTGATGAAAAATACGCGCCAGAAGAAGAGGCTGCAATTGCCACCACAAACCTCAACCCGGAAATATCCGAAGAGCAGCAGATTCAGGAAGTGGACGAAGATATCGCAAGGCAGCTCATCCCTGAAAGAGACCGCACCAAGCGAATCTCCTACGAGAACCCCTTCGATCCATCGAAGCTTGAGCACGTACCAGCCCCAGACAAAACTCTTCGTCAGAAAAAGCTCGAAGAGAAAAAGGCCCAGCAGGCCCGTGAAATTGAAAACCTCTTAGACCTTAGGGATATCTAAAAAAGTCATGGTATAGACATCCATGGAATCTACGTCAGCGCCTATGTAGCCGGGATGCATTTGTGGACTAATAAATGTACAAAAATAATATTAAGCGATTAGAGGTTTAAAAATATGTCAGCAATCAGTACTCAAATCAGAAATGATTTCAAGACTAACGATGATATACGTGACGCAGGATTGACTACTCCTGATGATATCAAAAGATACGATGATATTTGTTATGGTCCGTACAAAGAATGGAACGTTCTTGATGTTTACAGGCCAAAGGATGCCACAGGAAGGCTCCCTGTCATAGTTAGTATCCATGGAGGTGGCTGGGTATATGGCGATAAGGAAAGGTATCAGTATTACTGCATGAGTCTTGCACAACACGGCTTCGCAGTAGTTAACTATACATATCGCTTAGCTCCTGAGTTTAAGTTCCCCGCACAGTTAGAAGACACAAATATGGTCTTTAACTGGATTTTTGAAAATGCAGATGAGTATGGCTTTGATACAAACAATATTTTTGCTGTAGGAGACAGTGCTGGGGCACATCTTCTTTCAATATACTCATGCATCTGCACAAACGATGATTATGCCAAGAAGTTCTCATTTTGTACTCCGCAGAGCTTTATTCCAAAGGCTGTAGCGTTAAACTGCGGAATATATAAGATGAATCGCTCTATGGGAATTGACATGATGTTACAGCTGATGGAGGAATTTCTTCCAGATAAGGGAACTGAAGAAGAATATAATCTTATAAGTCCAATTGATTTCGTGACAGAAAAATTCCCTCCAGCATTCATAATGACTGCTGAAGGAGATTTCCTTCTAGAGCAGGCAAAGCCCCTTGCTGACAAATTAAGCGATTGCGGTGTAGACGCTGAATACCATTTTTACGGTGACAAGGAGCACGTCCTGGGTCATGTTTTCCATTGTAATATGAGACTTATTGAGGCAGCGGAGTGCAATCAGGAAGAATGCGAATTCTTCAAAAAGCATATTTCTTGATGATCGAGGCTGACTCCTAATCGATTTCGCACACGAAATAAGGCGGAGCCTGGTGGCTCCGCCATTTGTTTTATTCTCAATACCTGATCTGCTTCTCAACCATGCGAACAAACTCAGTGTTGTTGCGGGTCTTGGAGAAGAGGTTGATACACTGATCTACTGCTTCGTCTGCCTTCATGCCGTTAAAGCCCTTGCGGAGACTGTTAATGGCAACAAGCTCTTCCTTGTTAAGAAGAAGGTCCTCACGTCTTGTGCTGGACTTAGGAATGTTGATAGCAGGGAAGATTCTCTTTTCCTGGAGCTTTCTATCAAGCACCATTTCCATGTTACCTGTTCCCTTGAATTCCTCGTAGATAACATCGTCCATCTTGGAACCTGTCTCGATAAGTGCGGTAGCAAGGATTGTAAGTGATCCGCCCTCTCTCATGTTTCTGGCTGCACCAAAGAACTTCTTAGGCATGTGAAGAGCTGCAGGATCAAGACCACCTGAAAGTGTTCTTCCTGAAGGAGGAACTACGATGTTATAGGCACGTGTAAGTCTTGTGATGGAATCAAGGAGGATTGCTACATCCTTGCCGTGCTCAACAAGACGCTTTGCACGCTCCATAACCATCTCTGCTACTCTCTTGTGGTGCTCAGGAAGCTCATCGAAGGTTGAGTAGATAACCTCTGCATTTGGTCCCTCGATAGACTCCTTGATATCTGTTACTTCCTCAGGTCTTTCATCGATAAGAAGAATGATGAGGTGAATATTGCTGTCATTTCTAAGGATAGACTTAGCAACATCCTTAAGAAGTGTTGTCTTACCTGCCTTAGGAGGAGAAACGATCATACCTCTCTGTCCCTTACCGATAGGGCTGATAAGATCCATGATTCTCATGGCAACGCTGCAGCCTGGCTGCTCAAGGTTAATTCTGGAATTTGGGAAAATAGGTGTCATGTTCTCAAAGTTCCATCTGCCTGCTGCAACTTCAGGTCTGTAGCCATTTATTGAATCGAGTCTTGAAAGAGCTGCAAACTTGTCAGTCTCCTTCTTGGCTCTGCACTGGCCCTTAAGCATATCGCCAGTCTTAAGATTAAACTTTCTGATAAGAGATGGCGCAACATATACGTCATTCTCGCCAGGAAGGTAGTTTTCACATCTGATAAAGCCGTAGCCATCCTGCATAACCTCAAGGATTCCATCAGCATCATCGCCATCTGCGATTTCTACATTTTCGCCCTCTTCCTTGGTCTGCTCTGCCGGCTTCTCAACTCTCTTCTGAGGCTCAGAAGGCTTCTCTGATCTCTCAGGTCTTTCTGTGCGCTCAGGTCTTTCTGCGCGCTCAGGTCTCTCTGACCTTTCTGGTCTATCAGGTCTCTTGCCCTCATTGTCTGAAGAGTTAGTCTTAACAACTATAGTCTTTTTCTTCAGAGGCGCCTGTGCTTTCTTAGGTTCCTCAGAAGGTGCAGGCTCCTGTGCCTCTTTTGTCTTCTTTTCAGCCTCATCAAGCTCGCACATGAGATCAATGATCTCTGCCTTCTTCATGGCAGCCACTCCCTTAATTCCTCTCTTCTTCGCAATATCTCTGAGGTCATTAAGTTTAAGGGTCTCGTATTTTTCTCTCAAATTTACTCCATTTCTGTGCCAATTACTGACACCAAAAAAATATTGTATCCTCTTATGTTATTCGTATTAGCATCTATGGGGGTTATAAACGACTGCACCTGGTGCATTTGTTTAAAGAACATCAATACTTTAATACTATTTCTGTGAAGTAGGATACAATATTTTAATTCAAAAATCAACCATGATTTTGTTAATTTTCTATGTTAGTTATAGTCTTTTAACTGTTTGTTTAGCTCTTCTTTATAGCGATCAAATACATCCGCAGGCCCTGTTATACGCACTTTACCGCCCATGGCAAATATCCATCCAAAGAACTGATCACTTACCATGACTTCTACTCTGGTGTCAGACCATCCTTCCTGCTTTGATGGCTTTATAGGTATTTCCTTTCCAAATCTGTCGATAACGAGACCCGCATACTGATTTTCGAAAGAAATGCTTACCATAGTAGTCTCCTTGGCGCCAAACATGCCGAAGTTCACCTTGGTATAAGTGCCAATATCTGCCTTTTCAAATTCCTCTCTGCCGTTTCTCTTATTATCCAAAAGAACAATATCTTTTATCTTGTCTACGCGGAAATGCTTGATTTTCGCATCATCCTCATCATAGCCCACAAGGTAATAGTTCTCATCGTCCCAGATAAGAGCCCAAGGACTTACTGTATATATTCTATCTCTCCTTGGAACCAGCTTTTTTTCCACGTTCCAGGTCAAATACTGAAAGGTTATGATCTTATTTTCCAAAATAGCCCTGTGAAGATCATCCACAATGTAATATATACTTTCATTCATGGTCTTGATTCGGCCCTGAACCACCACCTGTCGCTTTAGCTGCTTGGCCTCATGCTCACTGGCAAGATCAGTCAGCTTCTTTATCAGATCCGCAGATTTCTTGGCGGTAATAAACTTGGAGGACTGAATTGCATCCACTAAAAGAGTAAGCTCCGCTATTTCAAAGCGCTTGGAGCCCACGTGATAATAGTATCCTCGTCCCTTCTTTTCTCCAATGATATCAAGTCCAAGGTCTCTTAAAACCTCAAAGTCATCATAAATACTTTTTCTGTCAGCGGTTACCCCATCTGCTTCAAGATAATTCAGTATTTCAGGCATAGTGAGAGCATGCTCATCATCCGTCTTTTTTATCATGATCTGACTAAGATAATACAGTTTTAATTTCTGACGTGAACCTTTTGCCATATTTCCCCTTATTATACTCTGCTTGTAGATACGTTCCTGTAGCCTTCTGCAACAGTTATAGATACCTTAACCTTCTTACCTCTTGCCACATTTACCTTCTCAAAACCTATAAGCTCTCTTACGCCATTCTTTACCTTGTCGCCGTAGACCATTACAACCTCTGCTCCGGCATACTTACCTGTGTTCTTCACAGTTACTGAAAGAGTGCGCTTCTTTTCATCATACTTTTCGCCTTCAAAGCCAAAGGTTGTATATGAAAGGCCATATCCAAACGGGAACTGGACAGGAATCTTCTTGTAATCTGTGTATTTGTAGCCGATGCGATAGCCTTCCTTGTAGTGAGTGATCTTGGTATCTCCAAAGGTTCCGACAGAAAGTGCTGAGGAATCCTTAGCTGTTCTGTAGAAAGTCTCCGGAAGCTTTCCTGAAGGATTAACATTTCCAAGAAGCACATCTGCAAGGGCTCTTCCGCCTTCGCTTCCGTTGTAATAAGACCAAACCAGTGTATCAGCCTTATCAGACCACTTGCCCATCTCTACTGAGCTTCCGCCCGTAAGTACAATTACGGCATCCTTTCTGAGTTCAAGAATAGCCTTAATTGTATCATCCTGACCGTAAGGAAGCTTCATATCCTGTCTGTCAGTACCCTCTACGTCCTGATTGTGGGTAAGTCCGCCTACAAAAATAACGGTGTCATACTCATTTTCTTTAAGAGCCTTCTTAAGCTTCTTAATCTCTTCCTTGGTCTTTTCCAAAATAAGCTTCTGCATTCTCACCTTGTCATCAGACACAATACCCTGGGACTCAAGGCTCTTTTCCTGCCAGTTAAACTCTGTTGCATCAGTAGCAACCTCAGCTACATATCCAGGAAGGAAGTCAACCTTGGTATTTCCTCCTAGTCTTTCCTTAAGACCAAGAAGTGGTGCAATTTCGTAGAGAGCCTTTATTTCTGCACTTCCGCCGCCAAGAGAATGCTGCCTTATGGCATTGTCACCAACTACCAGCACCTTTTTAAGCTTACTCTTATCAAGAGGAAGTATCTTGCTGTCATTTTTCAAAAGAACTATAGACTCACATGCCACGTTATATGCAGCCTTCTGATGAGCAGGTGTATTGTAGGTTCCTGCCTTTCTCTTGCCATCCAGCATATGAAGTCTGTTCATAAGGTTAAGAATTCTCATAACCTTTTCATCTATTACTTCTTCAGGAACCTCACCCTTTTTAACCAGCTTCTTTAAAGGATCAGCAAAGAAGTACTCGTCAAACTTGTCTGTTACGGACATATCCACATCACAGCCTGCAAGTGCAGCCTTTTTACCGTCATGAATTCCGCCCCAGTCAGAAATAACAACTCCCTTGTATTTCCACTCATCTCTAAGGACCTTGCTAAGGAGGAACTTACTTTCGCAGCAGAAGTCACCATAAATCCTGTTATAGGCAGCCATTACTGTATAGGCATTTCCTTCAAGAAGAACTCTCTTAAACACATCAAGATATGTATCACGGAGAACCTCTTCGTCGATGTCAGCATCTACGCCAAGTCTTTCTGTTTCCTGATGGTTAATGGCAAAATGCTTTACGCAGGCAGCCACATCATTTTTCTGAACGCCCTTTACAAAAGGAATAGCAAGCTCCGCTGTAAGGAAGCCGTCTTCACTAAAGTACTCAAAGTTTCTTCCGCAAAGAGGACTTCTCTTTAAGTTAATGCCAGGAGCAAGGATAACGTCCTTACCTCTTCCTCTGGCCTCTTCTCCAAGTACGTTACCTGCTGCCTCAGAAAGCTTTCTGTTAAAGGTGCAGGCAAGAGCACTGTTGCATGGAAGATAAGTTACAAGGTCATCACCGTTTCCAATGAATATCCACTTGTTATCATAAAACTCTCCACGAACGCCCATAGGGCCGTCTGAAGTCATAAGCTGCGGAATACCAAGCCTCTCCACTTCTCCTGTATGGAAAAAGCCTGTTCCGTGAATCATCTGGATTTTTTCATCCAAAGTTAGTTTATTAAAAAGCTCTTTTAATTTCTTCTGTGTCATTTCTTAAACCCTTTCAAATACCGGCATATACTCGATAGGAGCGTCAACCTTTACTGTCTTGCCGCCTTCAAACTTCTGTCCATTACGTGTAAGCATCCACTCACCTTCTGGAAGATAAACTTCTCTCTCATATTCGTTAAGGTGAAGGATTGGAGCTACAAGATACTTGTCACCAAACATGTACTGATCCTTGATCTCCCAGCACTTCTCATTCTCAGGGAATTCATAGAACATAGCGCGAAGAAGTGGTGAACCGTTTGTATGTGCTTCATCAAAAAGCTTTTTGATATAAGGCTTCATATCAGTTCTGATTTCGTAGTACTTCTTCATGATCTCAAAGTTCTCATCGCCATAGCTCCACATCTCGTTGTCCTGACCTGTGTGGAGGTATCCGCCGCCCCAGTCTCTGTCATCAAGAGCAGGAATATTGTAAGGGCCTCTGTCTCCATGAAGTCTCATAACTGCTGTAAAGGTCGCAAACTGATACCATCTGATAAGGAGCTGTCTGAAATCCGGATCCTTGACGTCATCTGTCATGAAGCCGCCGATATCTGTGTTCCACCATGGAATACCGGCAAGTCCCATGTTGATGCCGCACTGAATCTGATCCTGTAAGGACTCAAAGGTACTTGGGATATCTCCTGACCAAACCACATTGCCATATTTCTGGCTTCCTGCCCAGGCACATCTAAGAAGGTTAACAACCTTGCCATCACGAAGATTCTTCATCTTGTCATAATATGCCCTTGAATACATCTGAGGGTACATATTACTTACCTCAAGTGCAGCGCCTTCGCTGTATCTGAAGTTTTCGAAATCATAAACGCCGTAGTCAGGCTCTGAATTATCAAGCCAGAAGCCATCTATTCCAAGATCGTAATAATTCTTTTTACAGACTTCCCATACGTAGTCTCTTGTCTCTGGATTAAAGGCATCTATCTCTACGCAGTCTCCCTGATAATCGTAGGTCTGAAGAGCACCTCTCTCTGTTCTGATAAGAAGTCCCTTTTCCAGCATAGGATAGAAATTCTCGCTCTTTCTGTCCACAGACGGCCATACAGACACAATTACCTTTATTCCCATACTGTGAAGCTCATCAATCATAGCCTTTGGATCAGGCCAGTAGGTCTTGTCAAACTTCCAGTCTCCCTGATAGGTCCAGTGGAAGAAATCAATAATAATCTGATCAATATGTATTCCCAGTTCCTTGTACTTTCTCGCGATAGAAAGAACCTCTTCCTGAGTACGATAACGGAGCTTGCACTGCCAGAAGCCCATAAGCTCCTCAGGGAACTCATCGGCATGGCCTGTCGCAAGTGTATAATTTGAAAGAATATCCTTTGGAGTATCTGCTACAGTCACATAGTAGTCCATTTCCTTGGTAGAACGCATATCCCAAAGAGTCATGTTACTTCCAAAGGTAACCTGGCCAACTCCAGGATTGTTCCAAAGAAGTCCATATCCAAGGTTTGAAACCGCAAAAGGAACTGAAATCTGTGAATTTCTCTGAGCAAGCTCAAGAGTGCAGCCCTTAAGATCCATCTGCTGTTGCTGATACTGGCCCATTCCGAAGATTTTCTCGCCCTCATTACTTTCAAATCTAACCTTCAGGGCATAGTTATCTCCACCGTAAAGTCCCTTCCACTCTCTGTTTGTAACCTTAAGGCAGCGGCTCTCCTTAGATATTGTTCCGCCATAGGCTCTGTAATACTCGCGTAAAAAGAGTTTTCCATCTCTATAAAGAGAAACAACTCCAGCATAATTTACTTCAGCTTTAATACGACCATTTTCAATACTTGCCCAGGTATTTTCGAAGGTGCCATCACCTGTCTTTTCACTTACCATAAAAGTCTTTACTTCAGGACATGTCTCCACTACCTTTTCAGTAAGTGCCCATGCTCTGTCCGTAAAGCTTCTGTTCATAGTTGCTCGAACCCTCAAGGAGTCCTTACCCCAGGCTTCGATTCTCAGGGTCTCACCCTGCCTTTTGCAAACCAGCGCATTCTTTTCGCAGATATACTCCATACTAATCTCCTCATACAAATTAATATTAAAAAGGAACTACCAGCTTATTTTACCACCGATAGTTCCTTAATAGTTAGTGAAATATTTTCTAAATTTATTCCTTTACAATTGGCGCAATCTGGGAAACCAGATTATCGATATGCTCGAATACACTACTCTTTGTTGTTCCCATTTCATTTACCTTGCCAAGCTGGACAACAAGATCGTCATACTCTCTGTTAATGTCATCAAATCTTCCGCCGATCTTTTGAAGCTCATCTGCTGCCACATCTGCAGTGTCCGCAATCTCCTGCTGAACTGCATTGGCGCCGTTGGCACTTTCAATGATCTCATCAAAGGTTGCGTGAGTTTCCTCAACCTCCTGAAGACTCTTATCCATGGCAGCTATGGAATTCTCCATAAGACCAGACAGCTTCTCGCTCTCTTCGCCGGCATTGGCTATGGAAGCATTAACCTGATCAATCATAACCTTGATCTCATCGGCAAGCTCTCTTACCTCTGTAGCAACAACCGCAAAGCCTTTTCCTGCTGCACCGGCTCTTGCAGCCTCGATAGAAGCATTAAGTGCAAGGAGGTTTGTCTGGGATGCGATATTAATAATCTTTTTCATGTAATCAGAAATCTGATTTACTGATTCCTTGAAGTTTTCAAATCCCTGAGCCATCTCATCAAAGCTTGCTCTAACCTCATTGGAGCTGTTCTTTAGCTCTCCCACCTTATCCTGAGCATTCTGAACGCTGTTAAGGATATTGATCTTAACATCCTCAAACTTAGATGCACTCTGATTAACCGCATCAAACATCTCGTTAAAGCGTGTCATGTCATCACGAAGCTTTGTGTTACTCTCGATAACGTTATTAACAGCTTCTCCCATATCGTGGATCTCAGTAAGAGAAGTAACCTCATTCTGAACCAGCTTTTTCTGATAATCCTTTATGGACTCCGCAATATAAATAAGTGATTTGCTTCTTTCCTCAAAATCCTTTACAGGATTTTCTGCTGCAACTACAGGCTGATCAACTTGCTTTTTGGCAAACACATTTTCAAACATAATTCTTCTCCTCTTTATTCAAATACCACACATGTCATCGTCTGATTAACAAACTGCGTATTGTAATGTTCACCGAAACCTATAAGCCCACAGCTGCTGCCCAGGGTTGCGATTTTTTCAAGGTACGGATTAAGCTCATTTCTCTGCTTAAGAACCAGATATCTGAAAATACAGTTAACTGAGAAAATAGCAGATACTCTTGGGAAATCACCTCTGATCTTGCTGACTGTAGTCTGAGCAATCTCCATAGGATCTCTCATTTCAAGAAGCTGCAGGATATCAGAGTCATTAATCTGTCTGTAAAGTATAAGTCCGCTTCCTGAAACAGCCTTAATAGAGGCAATACATACATCCTTGCCCATCATCTTTCCAAAAGGATTCTTAAAGGTCTGATCCACGATTCCGCTCTCGCTGCAGCCTGTAAGCTCCATATAATATTGCTTTGCAGGACGTCCATTAAGCTCTCCAAGATAGTATTTGCTCTTGTCTGTCTTAGAAGCGATGAGCTGGAAGTTGTCCTTTGGCTCATATATATTCTCTTTGTAGGTCTTAACCCTGCCGCCCTCATTTCTTACAACAGCATAGGCCATACCATCCTCATATACTTTTCCGTTAACTGATACCTTGCCGGCATCTCCGGTAGCACCCATAACCTGGAGATTATACTTTTTAACAAGGCCACTAAGAGTAGTAAGAACAGCTGCATCATTTCCCGCACAGAAATCGATGATAGCTGTGTTCTCTTTTCCAGGTCTTACTGACTCAATATCCTTTTCAAGTCTTGCAATGTATCTTGCAGGAGAAACAGAAACCTTCTCCATAGCTCCTGTAGCCACAGTAACTCCATCTTTGAAGGCTGTGATAGATACACCATTTTCAACAATCGTAGTATCATATCCCATACCAACGCAGCCAATACTGGGCACGCCAGGATAAAGCTTTTCCAGAGTCTCGACATTCTCTTCAAATCTGTCTGCATTACTTACCATAATGATAAGCTTTGCTGTTCCCAGGCCTTTTACAGCCTCTGACACACTTCCAGAAGTGCTTTTACCATAAAAGATTTTCATCATTATTTCTCCTTATTACGAAATAAAAAGACAGAGTGCTACACAAACTAATTGTATCACTCTGTCGTCAATATATTCTCTATATAAAGAATAAAGATTTATTAATTTTACATTAAATTCTCATAGCCACCTCGTAGGCGCGCCAAATCACTGTTCTAAGGTTTCCTACCTGCTTACAGTCGCCCACGTAGTCCATATTGCTTTCTCTCTCGTTTTCTTTTACAAGCGGATCTGGAATGTAACCAGCACTACTGATTACACTGTCGCACTCAATGGTAAACTCTTTACCATTTTTATCAACGCAGACAATACAGTCCTCCCAGACCTCCTTGAGAGTAGTTTCAAGATAAACAGGGACTCTGTAAAGATCAAACCATTCTCTTAGGTAGGAACTGTTAGCAAGACAAACTCCCTTTTGGGATATGATGTCATCCTTCATCTCTACGATAACAGGGTTCTTTCCCATAAGCGCCAGCTCGTAGGCTATTTCACATCCGGTAAGACCTCCGCCTACCACCGCAACGTTTTCTCCCACCGGCTCTCCTCTAAGGAAATCACAGGCTTCTATCATAAGCTCATGCCCGGGTATCATATTAAGGACTCTTGGTCTTGCACCGGTTGCTATGATAATGTCATGTTTGCCAAACTTTTTAACATCTTTAATTTCAGTCCCAAGGTGAACTTCTATTCCCAGCTCCTCCATCTGCCTGCGATACCAGGCAAGAAGGTCACGGAGCTTACCCTTATAGGACTCAGCACTGGCCGCAATGAAGGTTCCACCAAGCTCATTTTCCTTTTCATAGATCACAGGCTCGTGTCCACGGAGCTTTAAGACTCTGGCAGCCTCCATTCCACCTATTCCGCCGCCGATAATGTATACCTTCTTTGGATGCTTGGTGGGCTTAATATGATGCTTGTTTTTCTGCATGGTCTCGGCGTTCACAGCACATCTTGCGAGATGCAGTGAATCTGAAAGCTCCTGGTCATTGGGAACCCCCTTGTAATGGCACATGTTGAAGCATCCATTGTGACACAAAATGCAGGGTCTGATATCATCTTCTTTGTCTTCAATAAGCTTGGTCACCCATTTACTATCTGCAAGGAAAGGTCTTGCAAAGCCTGCTGCGTCTATTTCACCGGCTGCAATTGCCTCTGCCGCAGTTTTCGGATTCATCCTTCCTGCACAAACCATAGGAATGTCCACATATTTCCTAAGATTTGCAACGTCCTCAAGGTTACAGTTTTCCGGCATATAGATCGGTGGATGAGCCCAGTACCAGGCATCGTAGGTTCCGTTATCGCAGTTAAGCATGTCATAGCCTGCATCCTTAAGGAACCTGGCAGCCTTCTTGGACTCCTCAAAGTCTCTTCCAACCTCATCATAGTCTTCTCTAGGAAGCGCTCCCTGCCTGAAGCCTCTTGTCTTTGAGATTACGCTGTAACGAAGGGATACAGGGAAATCCTCACCGCACTTTGCTTTTATCTCCTTGACGATCTCAGCGGCAAAACGGTATCTGTTTTCAAAAGAACCTCCGTATTCATCAGTTCTCTTGTTGACGTACTTAAGGGTAAACTGATCAAGGAGATACCCCTCGTGAACAGCATGTACCTCCACGCCGTCTACGCCAGCATCCTTGAGGAGCTTTGCGCTTTTTCCAAAGGCTGTGATATACTCCTTAATCTCCTTTACAGTAAGCTCTCTTGACGGTACCTTGTCAGACCATCTGTTAGGGGATGGACTTGCTGAAGCTGTAATCTTATCCAAATCCATCACAGGCTTTGACAAGACTCTAAGAGCCTTGTTTTCATAAAGCTTTTCCATCATGGGACTTATGGTAAAGGATCTGCCAAAGCCCGCTGTAAGCTGAACAAACAGCTTTGCACCGGTTTTGTGAAACTCAGGCATCCATTTTGCCAGGTCCTGATACATTTTCTTGTTGGTATAAAGCCATTGCCCAAACATAGGGTTATAAACCGGCTGGCATCCGGGAAGCACAAGACCTGCGTTGTTTTTGGCCACCTCCAGAATAAAATCAGCCCCCGCCTTGTCAAAATGGTTTTTCTCCATCCATCCAAGCAGGTTTGTTCCACCCATAGAAGTTAATACGATTCTGTTTTTTATCTCGCATTTTCCCACCTTCCATGGTGTAAACAGCGGTTCATATTCTTTGTTCATCTTAGTTCTCCGTCAATTTTTTGATCAGAAAAAGCACTTGTTAACAGTTGCTCCGAAGTCCTTTTCCTTGTAGTTCCAGACTGCATGTCCGATATTGTACTTTTCAAATACGCTGTGAATATCAGCAAACCATCTCTTGGCTGACTCTGTATCTGCAAGCTCGATTACGCCGTACTCTCCGCAGTAAAGGAATACACCGTTTTTCTCAGCTGCTTCAACAGCAGGCTTAAAGATTCTGTCAAAGTAAGAAGGTCCAATTTCTGTAATCTCACCCCTGTTAATAGCATCAGCAAGATCCGGTGAAAGATCTTTGGACTTTTCTCTGTAGTCCTCCAGTGAACCAGGATACTCAACAACAAAGTCCTTTGGCATATTTTCAACCCAGAAGGCTCTCTGATGAGTAAAGATAAATGGCTCATAGCAATGGAAGTTGTATACGATCTTGTCATCGATAGGCTTTGCAAGAAGTGGCACGCTGGTTACTGAGTTGTAGCACACGCCACCAACGATGATGTAGGCATTTGGAGCATGCTTTCTTATAGTTCTTGCTGCCTTTTCTGCAATGTCATTCCACTCATTTACAACCTTTGGAGATACAATCTCATTTAAAAGCTCAAAGGCAAGGATGTCGGAATCCTTGGCAAATCTTGATGAAATAGTGTCCCAGGTCTTGTAGAAACGCTCCTGAAGCTTTTCATCAAAGAAAAATGCTTCCTTGCTCTCGCCCTTATCAAGCGGATCAAAAGAATATCCATATGCCTTATGAAGATCAAGGACTGCATTAAGGCCGCTATTTCTGCACCAGGTAAGGCAATCAGCAATGTGTCTGTAGCCCTCTTCAATTACAGTACCATCATCGGTCTCAATTACAGGATAATCTACAGGAATTCGTACATGATCAAAGCCTGCTGCCTTGATACGCTTAAGATCGCTTTCTGTAATAAATGTGTCAAAATGCTCCTTAGTGTCGTGATCATACTGTGAGAGCCATCCACCAAGATTGGCTCCAAACATAAATCCCTCAAATCTCTTCATACAAAACCTCCACATTTAATTAGTAATTTAATCATATCACTTTTTTTGTTTTAAATACTCCATGGCAGCTTCCCTTCCAAGATCATATACTCTCTGAAGCTGCGCCGGATCTTTTTCTATTGCATTTATATTAAGGGGCTGTTTAGGGCGTATAACCTCTACCTCGCCTCTTTCTTCCTTTTGCCTTATGTATCTTTTTTCCTCGTTATACATAAGATACCGCTCTTCCATGCACTTTATCATATTGGGATATTTCCTGTAGACCCACTTAATAAGCGGCATGTACTTCTGCTTTCCCTTAACATAATCTATGGGCTGGGTCTCAATAACAAGTATCTTGTCATAGCCCTTTTCCTCCATGAATTTAAGAGGAATGGAATCTGACATTCCACCGTCCAGATACACATTTCCATCTATCTGCACAGGTCTTGAAACCAGCGGCATTGACGCCGAAGCCTGAATCCAGATGATATCCTTTTTTTCTCCGGTTTCACACTTGTGATAAACAGCCTTTCCTGTAGTCATGTCCGTTGCAACACAGTAAAATTCCATAGTATTTTTTTCAAAGGCATCTATATCCCATTTATCCAGCTTGTAAGGAAGTTCCTCATAGCAAAACTGGACATTGTAGATATCTCCGGTTGTCAAAAGAGATCTGATGCTGTGATATCTTTTATCAGAACAGTATTTTTTGTTGTATCTAAGTGCACGACCTATCTGATGGGACTTTATATTGCAGCCAAAGGTTGCTCCTGCAGATACTCCCACAGCCCCGTCAAAGGTTATGCCATTTTCCATAAGAACGTCTAAAACGCCGCAGGTAAACATTCCCCGCATCGCTCCGCCTTCCATAACAAGTCCAGTTTTCATACTTTTCTCCGTAGTTTAACTTATTCTCCAATCGAGTAGGCTGACTCCTACTCGATTTCGCACACGAACATTCCGCACTTCGTGCTCCATGTTCTTACGACCGGCAAATGAATTTGTATGCAAGCATCCATTCGCTTGCCGGTCTTGTGCGACAAAAAAGAGCAACTATGGAAACCATAGTCACTCTTCATTATACATGATTTCTGCCTTTTTTATTCACTAATTGCATCAAGATACTTTTTGGCTGCTGAAAGTCTTACGCAGACAGTGAAAATATCCATTGCAGTTCTAAGATCATAAAGTGATGGATATGTAGGAGCTATTCTGATATTGCTGTCATGAGGGTCCTTTTTGTATGGATAGGTAGCTCCGGCGCCGGTCATTGTTACGCCAGCCTTTTTGGCTCTGTCCACTATGTCTTTTGCACAACCCTCAGGTGCGTCAAAGCTGATAAAATAGCCTCCCTTTGGCTTTGTCCACTCACCAATTCCGCAAGGAGCAAGGTCTCTGTCGAGAATCTCCAATACTGCCTCAAACTTTGGTCTTATGATATCAGCGTGCTTTCTCATATGCTGCTTCATACCTTCGATATCGCCAAAAAATCTCACGTGGCGAAGCTGGTTAACCTTGTCATGACCAATAGTCTGATTTGTAAGCTGAGCCTTGATATCGTCAAGGTTATTAAGGGATGTGGCAAGCGCTGCAATTCCGCTTCCAGGGAAGGTAATCTTGGAAGTAGAAGCAAATTTATAAACAAGGTCAGGGTTGCCTGCCTTCTTACACTCTTCCAGAATTTCGATAAGATAATCCTGATCATTGTCATATAAGTGATGAATTCCGTATGCGTTATCCCAGAAGATACGGAAATCCTTGGCTGCAGGTTTAAGTCTTGCAAATCGTCTAACCGTCTCATCTGAATATGAATACCCCTGTGGATTTGAATACTTTGGAACACACCAGATACCCTTTATGGATTCATCTGAAGAAACAAGCTCCTCAACCTTGTCCATATCAGGTCCTTCCGGAGTCATATCCACATTTATCATTTCAATTCCAAAATACTCAGTTATGGCAAAATGTCTGTCATAGCCTGGAACCGGGCAAAGGAACTTTACCTTATCAAGCTTACACCATGGTGTATTTCCCATAATTCCATGTGTATAGGCACGTGACACTGTGTCATACATAACGTTAAGAGATGAATTGCCATAGATAATAATGTTCTCTGGCTTGTTCTCCATCATAGCGCCAATTAAAACCTTGGCCTCATCAATACCTGTAAGAACGCCATAGTTACGGCAATCCGTTCCATCTTCACAGGAAAGATCAGCCTCAGAATTGAGGGCATCCATAAGTCCCATGGAAAGATCAAGCTGCTCTCTACAGGGCTTTCCTCTGGCCATGTTAAGACTAAGGTCCATTTCCTGATACTTCTTGTACTGAGCCTTAAGAAGAGTTATCTCATCCTGGAGCTCTTGTTTGTTCATCTCCGCGTATTTTTTCATGGGTATTCTCCTGACATACGAAAATCATAAGTAGCTTCATTGAAATATCTGCTACAGATTTTATCAGATTGTATACAAACATACAATAATAATTAAACATTTTTTTCTTTAAACAGCCTCATCATCTCATTTGTCAGGCTAAAATTCGTGGTCTGAAGTTCAACATCTTCGGGCGCTACCCACTGTGCATATTTAAGCTCTGATTCGTCCATGCGTATTGTTCTGTCTCCAACCACATCACAGTAAAAGCCAGTCAGAATATCCAGTGCAATACCCCAGGGCTGAGACTTGTAATACCTTATATTTGTAACTTCCAGTCCCACTTCCTCCATAACTTCGCGCTTAACAGTTTCTTCCAGCGTCTCTCCAATTTCAGTAAAACCAGCCACCAGGGCATTTTGAGCAAAGCCTCTGTTATACTTCGTTAGGAGAAGCTTATTATTTTCCCTGTCGATGACTCCTATAATAACAGCAGGATTGATCCTTGGATAAATCCTGTTGTGGCAATGGGGACAAACCTTTGCTCTTTCGACCTTGTCATGAATGGTTGGCTTCCCGCATCTGCCACAGTACTTTGAGCTTTCATACCATTCATTTAGATGAAAAGCTGTATATATGGCGAAAATGTAGTGCTGCGGCCCAAGACCTGCTCTTCTAAGGTCCTTCATTTTACAAAAGCCAACCAGGCTATCATCACTACTTATCTCAATAGAATCTTCCGGCAAAAGAAAGAATCTCTCTTCATCAATGCTAAAGAGATATACGGCAGCATCCTCACTGATTCCTTGAATATCTCCAAAGCTCGGAAGGGCAACCTTATCATCTGCTGTGCCTTTAGCTATAAGCACCTCTTTTTCAGGTGCTCCTCCTCTAAACACCAGGAGCTTACTGTCCTTATCAGGTCTTCTGTCCGGGTAATAGTGATTATCCAGTTTTTTATTTCCAATGTCCTGTATCATAGTTTGCCATCCTTCTCACATTCTTCTCTTGATATTTCACCTGCATTGCACCTGGCCATGAGGCTTACTGTATCGTCTCGCAGTTTATCTTTTCTCATGGTCTTTCACAAGTGCTTCGTGAATTGCCTTGGCTAGCACCTCATCCGGTGCATTTTTAAGCGCCTTGGCCTTTGGATTTTCCTTTACTTTTATTTCCTGCTTAGTCTGTTTTGAAGGAAGATTTTTTCCTTTATCCATGATTTACCCTTCACTCAATTATCCATTAACTAGTAATTTGCCATTCGCTCAATTATCCATAAACTAGTCAGCTATTCACTAATGACATTACCTACATATTCTGAATTCATTTATTCTCTAGCAGTTGCCTGTATACACGTATCTGAGATTATGCCTTGCCACTTCTGCAAGATGATATATTAGGTCCACATCTGTGGCATTTCTATCCATCATTTTAAACCTTGGGAAAAAGCGCGAAATGTGGAGTGGAACTTCAATCCCTATCTGCTTTCCGTCAGCATCTTTTAGCTTAGAAATCCACTTCGACAGCTCTTCCATTTCCTTCTCAGAGTCATTTTCCGAAGGTATTATGAGTGTTGTGAGTTCCACATGACAATGCTTTACCGCCTCCTCAATGAACTCCATTACCATCTGCCTGTTGCCCTTTAGAATGTCATCGTAGTAAGAGTCAGTAAAGCCCTTGAGATCAATGTTCATTGCATCAATATATGGAATTATCTCAGAAAGCACATCTAGACTTGCCATACCATTTGAAACAAGCACGTTTTTCATGCCATTTTCATGGACTATTTTTGCCGTATCCCTCACATACTCATAGCCTATCAGCGGCTCGTTATAAGTAAAGGCTACGCCGATATTTCCTTTCGGCTTGCACTCATGCGCCAGGGCTGCAAGCTCCTTAGGTGAAACATACTCGCACTGATTTTCTAGCTCATACGCTCCCTCAGACCAGGAAATCTCATAGTTCTGGCAAAACGGGCATCTAAGGTTACAGCCATAGCTACCAACTGACAGCACCTTGCTTCCTGGCATAAATCTGGCCAAAGGCTTTTTTTCTATCGGATCCAGCGCAATACTTGTAATTTTCCCATAATTAAGAGGGCGCACCTGACCTTCTATGACAGTTCTAACGCCGCAAAAACCAGCAATTCCAACATCTAATTTACAATGTCTATAACACACTCCACATTCAATCATGCTCTTCCTCTAGAAAAACAAAATCACTGTCTATTGCAAATATGCACCTTGTAAATATGGAATATTATATCATTTTGTATTGTTTAATAGGATGAATTTTAATGATTTCCCAATTCTGGCATTCCCGTTCTACTCGTTGACACGCCATGTACTACCTGAATAATCCCTCTAATTTCTGCTTTATGATTTTCACATCAAGCGGTACCTCTGCGCTTTCATAAGACAGAACCAAATTTACACCAACTATTAAACCACTCTTTTCATAAGCAATAATTTTCTTGTTATTTCTAGTTGAATAGTCAGTATCATCTGCCAGCCCTAGGTGTTCCCAGTAGATAGTGTCCCCATTCTTATAATTGTACAACGCAAAATCCGGGTATACAGTTCTGCCATCATGCAAGATAATCCTTGGTTCATAGATATAAGGAATATTCATGCTTTTAAATAAATCCGCAAGTATTTTTTCAGATTTTGATCTGACCATTTCTCCATTCGCAGTTTGAAATGGGTTCTTAATTTCATATGTATTCTGGGCGCCTTTGTTTTGCTCGTACCATGCGGATATTTTCATTCTCTTAGTTGGTACAACAGGTGTCACCAGGTCTTTTCTCCCCTTGCACAGCTTCTCATATGTTTCATCTATATTAGACCACTCATACGAATTCAGGAACTTTTTGAGTTTCTTTTCTGATGATGACAATTCAGCTAAAACTTTTTCATCATACTCTCGCTGAACAATTTCTTTTACCTTACTCCTATTTGCTGATGGAATATATTCCCCTTTAGCATTTCCATCCTTTTTATAATAATACTGTGGAATTCCATGACTTGTAGTAACGCGCAAGCTTCCTTTTTCAGTGCCTCTACTTCTTTTAAGCTTTTTCTCAAGCATGGCTTTTAACGTTACTATTTCATTTAATTGCTCAAGTAATTCGTTTTTGTAATTGATCATAATTCCTTTTCGCGTCTCCTATGTTTGTAATTATCATTCATCTTGTATTTTTCCTCTTTTACCGCTCTTTTACCGCCCCATTCACTTCTTTCACGCACCAGCGGTATAAATATTTCCGTCTTTACCGCCTCATTCACTTCTCTTAAACTCCAGCGGTATAAATATCTATAGCATTACCGCCTTTGACATCTTTTTCTTTTCTTAGCGGTAGTATTCACAAGCAAGCTACCGCCTCAAAGAAAAAAATAGTCATCAGGCAGTACATAAGTAGTTATCCACTACCGCCTATTACCATATTTCCCCATTCAAGCGGTACGCATTCTAAAAATCATACCGCTTGACTACATGTTTTTTCTTGCAGGCCGTAAGCCCAAAAATGTCTTTACCGCCGGAACAGATTGTTTACACCAACAAGCCGTAATATTGTCTAAAACTGGAAGTCACGCAACACCAGAAAGGTCCCACGTTGTTTTAGAAAAAACAAGAAACGAAGGATAATGTAACATATCACGTTAAAAATTTCAAGTTTCAAAAAAAGCACTAATTCACACCACAACAACCAAACTACAACCATCATAAATAACCGTAAATCGACAACCATCATAAATAACCGTAAATCGACAACCATCATAAATAACCGTAAATCGACAACCATCATAAATAACCGTAAATCGACAACCACCATAAATAGTCGCAAAACAATAACAGCAATTAAATACAAAAACGCCATCCTCAGATTATCCTCAGATGGCGTTTTAACTATACGCACAATTATAATATATCCTCCAGCAGCCTATGCTTACCGCTGGCAGACTCGTAAACCCTGATTTCGCAGTTTTTTGGGCGTGGACGCCATACGTACCCCCTCTTTGCGTCCTCGAGGTAGCCTCTGATCACGCGGATGATTCCGCCATGACACACCACCAGGACATTTTCATAATTCTTAGTCTCAAGCTCGGTAAAAAAGCTTCTGACACGCTCTATCATCTGATCTGTAGTTTCAACAGTTTCAGGTGCCTTGAATACCTCTGGCAGCATCCAGTATAGGTTCATAGGAAGTCCCATGGTAGCGTAGGGCTTTTTCTCATATTTGCCAAAATCAGCTTCTATGATACGCTCATCAATTATTATCTTTGAGCGATCCACATGTCCCACAATAGATGCAGTCTCAATAGCTCTGTCCAGAGGGCTGGCATAAACCGCATCAAATGTAATATCTCCAATTTTCTCTCTTGCAGCAAAAGCCTGCTGTTTGCCCACTTCATTGAGAGGAATGTCAGATCGTCCCTGCATAAGCTTCTTGGCATTCAAGTCTGTCTGTCCATGTCTTGTAACCCAAATCTTCATGTCATTTATCCTTTATCACTCCTGATATCCGGTCATCGCAGATTCCCAAACTATTATCTTCTTGCCTTCCTGCTGTAGTCTGGCCTCATGCCCTTAAGCTCTTCGTAAAGCGCCTTGTAGTTGTCATAGCGGACCTTTGAAATCTTGCCTTCTGCAAGTGCTCTCTTTACTCCGCAGTCAGGCTCTGCAATATGGGAGCAGCCACCAAATCTGCACTCCGGCTCATAGGGCTCAAACTCAGGATAAAACTGCATAAGTGTATCTGTAGTTACATCTCTCATTTCAAGAGAGGTAAAGCCGGGGGTGTCTATAACATAAGTTCCACTACCCTGAGCAGAAGCATCATCACAGGATGCGTCACTAGCTCCACCATCCATAAGCTCCTTCACAAAGAAAAGCTCAGAATGTCTTGTGGTATTCTTACCTCTTTCAATCTTCTTGGACAATTCTCCTGTCTGCATATCTGCATCAGGCACAAGCTTGTTAAGAAGCGAAGATTTACCAACGCCGCTAGGCCCCGCCAGAGTTGTGGTCTTGCCCCTAAGGAGCTTTTTTAACTCATCAAGTCCCTTTTCCTCAACAACGCTGATAAAAAGTACCTTGTAGCCGCACTTTTCATAAGCGTCATAAAGCTCCTGCTGTTCCTCCTTTGTTGCAATATCCTGTTTGTTAAAGCAGATAATGACTGGGAGATTTTGCTGTCTCATCATAATAAGAAAGCGATCTAGCAGGTTATAGCTTGGATTGGGCTTAACGATTGCAAACAAAATAACCGCCTGATCCACATTGGCAACAGGCGGTCTAAGTAGCTGATTTTTTCTTGGAAGAATATCAGTAACATTTCCAAGTTTCTTTTCTTCGTCGATGATATCTATCTCCACATCATCGCCCACCAGCGGTTTTAAATTGGATTTTCTGAATATGCCCTTTGCCTTACATTCATATACCTTTCCATCGAAGGTTTCTATGTAGTAAAACCCGGCAATTCCTTTCAGAATTCGACCTCTCATCCGGTATTAATTCTCCTGGTTAAATGTCACTGCTCTGGTTACAGTAATCTCCTTCGACTCTCCTCCTGTAACCTCTCCTGTCTCAGGATTGGTAGTTGAAGGTGCAACAGCTGTGTAAACGAAGGTAAGTGTACCAGTTGGTGATGTGATTCCCTTTGAATTCATCTGAATAGGGAAATCAGTTGTTGTTGTATTAAGAAGAGTTGTTCCGTCTGATGTCACCAGTGTAACATGAACAGAAACTCCTGCTGTATAATTCTCTCCTTCTGTAGGAGCTGCAATATCAGCTGTGTAGCTGTAGGTAACTCTTGCAGGTCCTGTAGAAAGCTCCATATTTATAATAGTTCCCTCTGATACTGAGGTTCCAAAAGCAATACTCTGAGCACAGATAAGACCTGTAAGATTGGAATCCTCATTGCTGGTTTCTACTATGTTTCCAGCTGAAAGTCCAGCCTCTACAAGGGTAATAACAGCGTCCTCAGAGCTAAGTCCGATAACGTTAGGAACAGTAACCTGTCCCTCTGATTTGGCAGTTGATACTTGTGTTGAAGCAGCGTTTGCTGTGTAGTTTGCTCCTGTACTTACAAAAACTGTAACTGTAGCTCCGCTCTTTGCTCTATTTCCACTAGCAGGATTGGTATAAGAAACCACGTCCTTGGCAAGAGTACTGCCTGCGTCCTCAGCCTTCTCAACCTTAAAGCCCTTGGCGTTTAGATTTGAAACTGCCTCAGCATAAGTCTGTCCGCTGACATCAGGAATAACAATTCCATCAGCATTGTCTGTGGCAGCCACAGAGCTTGTGCCATTTCCATTGCTTGCAAGTGAGGAAGCAGCTGTGCTGTCATCACCTGCACCAAAAAGTCCAATGCTTCTTCCAACAAGAAGAATAACCATAAATCCAAGAAGAAGCGCCAATACCACAGCCATGGCTATAGTGAGCTTTTCCATTCTTCCAGGCCCCTGAGGCTGTTTTCTTCGTCTATCTCCTGAATAGCCGTAGAAATCATCATCCTCATCATCGTAGTCTCTTCTCTTGCCTTTTCTATCCGAATTATAATCATCGTAATGATCGTCTTTTTCGTACTTATTCATGACATCTTCTCTGAGTCTCATCTGTTCAGTATCAGAGAGTCTGCCATTTCCGTTTTTAGCAGAATTTACTTCTTCTGATGAAGCAACTCTTGTAGCACCCTCTTCATCAGGATCTACAAGTGAAACAAAATCCTTGTCCGGTGTAATAAGAGACTTCTTAAGGTCAGAAATAAGCTCTGCCGCATTCTGATATCTTCTGTCAGGACTCTTCTGACAGCACTTAAGAACAATCTTCTCTACACTGATTGGGATCTCATCATTGTAATCAGCAGGACTTGGAAGATCCTCCTGAATATGCTTGATTGCAATAGCTACAGTGGTGTCTCCATTAAATGGAACACGTCCTGTAAGCATCTCAAAAAGTGTAATACCAAGGGAATAGATATCACTCTTAGCATCACTGTAGCCGCCTCTTGCCTGCTCAGGTGATGTATAGTGAACTGATCCCATAACATTTGATGTGATTGTGTTACTTGTAGCCGCCTTAGCAATTCCAAAGTCAGTAACCTTTACCTTACCTTCCTTTGAAATCATAATGTTCTGCGGCTTTATATCACGGTGAATAATATTGTTGTTATGAGCAGCTTCCAGGCCCATAGCGACCTGAATTGCTATGCTAACTGCTTCCTTAACAGACAATCTTGATTTCTTTTCAATGTACTTTTTAAGAGTAATACCGTCAACCAGCTCCATTACTATATAGTTGACGCCATCTTCATCACCAACATCATATACATTAACTATGTTAGGATGCATAAGTCCCGCAGTTGACTGGGCTTCCACACGGAATTTGGAAACGAAATTCTCGTTCTCTGAAAACTCCTGCTTGAGAACCTTAACTGCCACAAGTCGATTTAATTTATGATCTTTTGCTTTATATACATCGGACATACCGCCGGTGCCTATCTTTTCAAGCACCTCATAGCGATCACCGATCACCATTCCAATTTTAATCATTTAGTCCTCCGTCATGTGCTACTTCATCAGCAAACGGCTCAATAAGAATAACTGACGTGTTATCCTTTCCCCCATTGTTATTAGCCGCAAGTACAAGCTTTTGAGCTTTTTCAATAATATCTCTCTGACCGCTTACTATCATCCGGATTTCCTCATCTTCAAGCATATTGGTAAGTCCGTCAGAGCACATGAGAACTATGTCCCCTTTGTTCAATTCCACATTAAAAAAGTCGATGTCAACTGTTTCAGCGGCACCGATAGCCCTGGTAATAATATTTTTATCCAGCGAATGTCTGGCGGTTTCTCTGTCGATTCCGCCCATTCTGACCATTTCCTCAACTAGCGAATGGTCCCTGGTAATCTGCGTGATTTTATCACTATTGATGATGTAAAGCCTGCTGTCTCCAACGTTTGCAACCTGAAGATATCTTCCAAGAACCGTGCAGGCAACAACAGTAGTCCCCATGCCAAAAAGCTTGGGATCCTCTGCTGCCTTTTCTCTGAGCTTCTTGTTGGCAGTCTTGATGGCCTTCTCAAGAATCTTTATTGGACTCTGTTCGAAGGATTTTTCAATTTCTTCTACCATGGTATCAACAGTAAATCTGGAAGCGTAGTCTCCGGCGTTATGTCCGCCCATTCCATCTGCTACGATAAAGACATTTGAAAGGTTCCCCAACTTCCTATCAGATGAAAACACATAGTCCTGATTCAATTTTCGCTTTTTTCCTATATCCGTTACGGAAAAAGTTTTTAACAAAAGGGTTCCCTCCCCAAAGACTTTTTCATCAACACAAAATAAGCAGGTAAAACCTAGTTTTCAGAAAGATGACGCCGTCTTAGCTGACCGCAGGCACCATCTATATCCCTGCCCATTTCTCTTCTAATAGTAACATTTATTCGACTTTTTTCAAGTTTATTTTTGAAACTAAGAGCCTGTGTGCGGTCAGTAGGCTTGTAGTCACGCTCCTTAATAGGATTGACCGGAATAAGGTTAACAACAGCATTTAACCCCTTTATAAGTTCAGCAAGTTCCCTTGCATCCTCATCTGTATCATTTACTCCGCCAACAAGTGAGTACTCAAAGGTAAGCTGACGACCTGTCTTTTCAAAATAGGTTTTGCAGGCATCAAGAACTTCGTGAATCTCATATTTGTTGGCTATAGGCATCAGTTCTTTTCTCTTGTCATTGTTTGAAGCATGAAGAGAAAGTGCCAGATTGATTGAAAGATCCTCGTCAGCAAGCCTAAGGATATTAGGCACTATTCCGCAGGTAGAAACTGTCAGGTTTCTCTGGCTCATATTTATGCCATTTTCATCCGTAAGCAAAGTGATAAATCTAAGGAGATTGTCATAATTATCCAAAGGCTCTCCACTTCCCATGACAACCACTCTGGATACCTTCTCCCCGGTAATCCTTGATATAGAATAAATCTGATCAAGCATCTCGGAAGGAAGAAGATTTCTTTCTACTCCGTCCAGAGTTGATGCACAGAACTTGCAGCCCATCCTGCAGCCAACCTGAGATGAAATACAAACGCTTACTCCAAACTTGTACTTCATAAATACGCTCTCAATCACATTCCCATCAGAAAGCGCAAAAAGAAATTTCTTGGTCTCATCTATATGAGATTCCTGCACCTGTACGCTCTCAAGGCACACATAGTCAAAATTTTCCTTTATCTTTTCCTTCAAAGACTTGGGAATATTGGTCATTTCCTCTGTGCTTCTTGCCATCTTGACATGCATCCACTCATAGAGCTGCTTTGCCCTGAAGGCCGGCTCGCCAAGCGCCTTTACCTCATCTGTAAGTTCGCTTAAGGTAAGCGATTTAATATCAGTTTTTCCACTAGTTCCTTTTAGTAATTCCACTACAAATTCCTCTTACTTTAATTCCTACGAAGCTTTGCGATAAAGAAGCCATCTGTTCCGCATTCTCCTGGAAGGAGCTGAACAAATCCCTTCTTTGCTTCCGCCTTTATCCTGTCTGTCAAAAGAGCCTTAGGCAAAAGATTTGTTATATCAACTCTTTCAAATGAAAACTCCTCGCAGATTTTCCTTACCATATCTTCATTTTCTGCCTTATTGACAGTACATGTGGAATAAATCATTATTCCGCCCTTTTTAACATAGTCCCAGGATGCCTTCACTATATCCCACTGAAGCTTTGTAAGCTCCTCGAGACTTGCCGGCTTTACGTTGTGCTTAATATCATTTTTTCTTCCAAGTATTCCAAGGCCTGAGCAGGGAACATCAAGGTACAAAATATCTGCCGACTCATTCATAGCAAGGTCATGAATCTTGGCATCATGAACCTGTATCTCTACATTACCAAGAGAAAGCCTCTCAGCATTTTCCTTTATAAGGTCGCACTTTCTTGGTGAAACATCTCTTGAAATGATCTTTCCCTTTTCTCCAACTCTCTCTGCGGCGTGCAGACTCTTTCCACCGGGAGCAGCACAAACATCAATAAGCACCTGTCCTTTTGAAGGAGCTGCAATCTCTGTAACAAGCATTGAGCTTACATCCTGAACCGCAAATCGTCCACTGTCATACCCTGGAAGAAATCTTATATTGTCAGTTTTTTCAAGCTCCAGCGCGTAGTCCAGAATATCGTTTTTACTAACTGTTACTCCGGCGTTTTCAAAATCAGCTATTGTCTTTTCCAAAGACACGCTTCCGGCAAGGTCTCTGGTTAATCTGACCGTTGTTGGTCTTGGAGTTAAAAAGAACTCAAGCATCTTCTCAGTCTTTTCAAAGCCGTACTCGTTTATCCACATTTTGCAGAGCCACTCAGGCATTGAATAAACCACAGAAAGATATTTGATTCCGCCGTTTTCCTTTTTGTCCGGATACTGGATATTCTCTTTATTTCTTGCTACATTTCTAAGAACTCCATTAACAAAGCCCTTAAGCCCGGACAGTTTGTGCTTTTGAGCAAGCTTTACCGACTCATTGCAGGCAGCGCTGTCAGGGACAGAGTCCATAAAAAGAATCTGATATACGCCCATACGAAGTATGCTTCTTATCATGGGCTGCATCTTATTTACAGGAGTTTTAGAAAAAGAATTAAGAATGTAATCGATCTGAAGATTTCTTTCAAGGCAGCCATCCACCACTCTTTTGATGAAAGACTTATCTCTGGTCTCGAGATAATCGTATTTGGCCAGAGTATCCTTTAAAAGGGATGGCTTCCTACCGCCATCCCTGTCATATTCCATAAGTATTCCAAGTGTTATTTCTCTGATATTAACCAAGTTTCTCTCCCACTTCCAGCTTGTAGCCTAAAAGGAAGTCCTTTACAGGCATCCTCTTTTTGCCCTCAAGCTGAACCTCAAATATTTGGAGATATCCTTCGCCGCAACGAACAATAAATGAATCCTTCATAACCGCTACGATGCTTCCAACATCTCCTATTCCATCATAGCCGCCATAAAGTTCCTTTGCAAGCTGTCTGTATTCAAGTTCAAGAAGAGCCTTTGCTCTCCAGATTTTGAAGCTCTTTTTATTAAGATAAGTATATGCACTGGGCCATGGATTTAAGCCTCTTACCAGATTCCTGATGCGCTCAGCATCCTGATCAAAGTTTATTCTGCCCATGTCCTTACTAAGTTTGCCACACTTGGTAGCCTTTTCCTCGTCCTGTGGAACAGGTGTAAGCTCACCTCTCTCAATCTTTGGAAGAGTCTCCACTATGAGCTCACCTCCAAGGGTAGAAAGTTTATCAAAAAGTCCTCCGCCAGTCTCATCATCGGTAATTGGAAGAGTTCTCTGTGTAAGTATGTCGCCAGTATCCATGCCTGCTGCCATCTGCATGATAGTTACGCCGGTTTCCTTTTCTCCATCCAGAATAGCCTGCTGAATAGGCGCAGCTCCTCTGTACTTAGGAAGAAGTGAAGCGTGAATATTGACGCAGCCAAACCTTGGAATGTCCAGAATCTCCTGGGAAAGAATCTGACCAAAAGCAGCAACTACATAGATATCAGCATCATACTTTTTTAGTTCTGCCACATTCTCAGGAAGCTTTATCCTCTCAGGCTGGAAGGTAGGGATGTTATGCTCAAGAGCACAGGCCTTAACATCAGATACCTGCAGTTCTCCGCTTCTTCCCTTTGGCTTATCCGGCTGAGTTACAACCAAAAGAATCTCGTGGCCAGCCTCTATGATTTTTTCAAGTGCAGTCCGGGCAAAGTCCGGAGTTCCCATAAAAACTATCTTCATAAAAAACTACTCTCCAATATATTATTCAGCAGTAATGTCTGCTCCAAAATACTTATTTGAAATCTCTGAAAGCTTTCCTTCTTCTCTAAGCTCAGCAATAGCCTTATTTATAGCTTCTCTAAGGCTGTCATTGTCTGCGCCCTTGGCAAGAGGGATTGCGTACTTTGTAACCTCAGGATCAACTGCGGCAACCTTGAGTTCCTTAGTACCTGTTGTGTTGAAATAGTCCTGAGCGGAAGTATTGGCGTTGATTGTAGCATCAACTGTTCCATTAAGTACCAAAGTCATTGTTTCACCCAAAGTATCAACATTTGAAACTGTAGCGCCGTACTGAACGCCCATTGCTTCGTAGGTTGAACCTGCTGAATTGGCTGTTGTATGTCCCTTAAGATCTTCGAAAGAAGATATATCGTTGTTTGAAGCAAGAGTAACTACTACAGCGTGGTCATAAGCATAGGCTTCAGTGAAATCATAGGTCTGTGATCTTTCATCTGTCACATCAACACCGTTAGCCATCATATCAAAGGTGCCTGTCACAACTCCTGTAAGTCCGCCGTCAAAAGCAACCTCTTTAAAATCTGCTTCTACGCCAAGCTTTTCTGCAATTGCAGCTGCTACCTCAACGTCAAAGCCTACAAGCTCATCAGTTGTTTCATCGTGGTATGTGAAAGGAGACCATACTCCTTCTGTAGCAATGGAAATCTTTCCTGCTTCTTTAATTCTGGCAAGATGATCCTTAGAAGAAGTAGTTTCAGCGTTTCCCGTATTTTCTGTAGTGCTGGCAGTATTGCCGCATCCGATAAGTGCTGCTGTCATAATACCTGTAAGTGCAAGTGCAAGTAGTTTTTTCATAATGTCTCTCCTTTTCTCATGCCTGTGAATCAGTTATTCGTAAAAACTCTCTTGTTCGTGTATCCTTTGGGTTTGCAAAGAATTCCTCCGGAAGTGCCTGCTCTACAATCCTGCCATCTGCCATGAATACAACCTTTGATGATACCTCTTTAGCAAAACCCATTTCATGAGTTACAACTATCATGGTCATACCATCATTTGCCAGCTTTCTCATTACCTCTAAAACCTCAGCTGTAAGCTGTGGGTCCAGCGCCGACGTGGGCTCATCAAAATATATAATACTTGGCTCTGTTGCAAGCGCTCTTGCTATAGCTACTCTCTGCTGCTGACCACCTGATAGCTGGCTTGGATAGTACTTTTCAAATTCTTCCATGCCGACTTTTGAAAGCACCTTGCGGGCCTTATCTATAGCCTCTTTTTTAGGAATCTTTCTGCCTGCAGTAAGTCCAAGAGTAACATTTTCAAGGACATTTTTATTGGCAAAAAGATTGTAATTCTGGAATACAAAACCGGTCTTTTTTCTTATCTGAGCCACCTCAGAGCCTGAAGTGTTATTAAGCTCATACTCATTTCCATCAAATACCATATGGCCGGAGCCCGCATGTTCCAGAAAATTTATACAGCGAAGAAGCGTAGTCTTTCCAGAGCCTGAAGCTCCAAGAATCGAGACTACATCCCCTTTATTTACAGTAAGATCAACGCCCTTTAAAACCTGCCTGTCTCCAAAGCTCTTATGAAGATCTGTTATTTCAAGTAATGCCATTTCCCCACCTCCTACTTTCTCACGCCGTAGCTTCCAAGAACCTTCTCACCCTTTTTCTGAATAAAGGTAAGAACTGTGCAGAAGATAAGGTAGATAAGTGCAACTTCGATATATAGTGGGAAATAATTGTAGGACTGTCCTGCAATCTGCTTGGTTCTGGTAAACATCTCAACAACAGTGATGCTTGAAGCAAGGGACGTGTCCTTAACCATACTGATAAGTGCGTTAAACAGGGACGGAAATGCAGTTCTAAAGGCCTGTGGAAGAATGATATGCCACATTATCTGCATATAGTTCATACCAACACAGTACCCGGCCTCAAGCTGTCCAGACGGAACTGCTTCCATTGCAGCCCTCATGGTTTCTGCGCTATAAGCTCCCTCATTTATGGAAAAAACAATAACTGCCATAACAAAGGGATTGGAATGAATCCCCAGCATAGGCAGCCCATAGAACGCCACCATAAGCTGAACCAAAAGCGGCGTTCCTCTGATAATCCATATGTAAAATCTACATATCCATTTGATTACCGGAATATCAGCGTACTGTATCATAGCAACAAATACAGCAATAACCGTGGAAAGGACAAAGGCAATCACCGCAAGAGGAATTGATACCTTAAGTCCATATTCCAGAATCTTGGGAAAGGAGTTTAATAAAAGCTCCGACATATTATTCTTCTTCTCCTGATGACTCCATTATGTCTTCGTTGTCCATAAGCTCGCCCTCAACCTTCTCAACATACATATGACCGTTAAGATGATCATTTTCATGAAGGATTGCTCTGGCAAGAAGCTCCTCGCCCTCAATAATGAACTCATTTCCTTCAAGGTCAAAAGCCTTAGCTTTTACATAGTTTGGTCTTGTAACAATTCCGGATTTGCCAGGGAGTGAAAGGCATCCCTCGTATCCTGTCTGCTCACCACTTGTCTCAAGTATTTCAGGGTTTATGAATACTAATGGATCTTCTCCTGTGCAGTCAATAACAAAAATTCTCTTTAATATTCCAACCTGTGGAGCAGCAAGTCCAACACCATTTTCGTTGTACATGGTCTCAAACATGTCTGCTACAAGCTCCTTAATTCTTGGTGTGATTTCTTTTACTTCTTTACAGCTCTTTGTAAGTACCTCGTCGCCGTATTCTCTAACAGTTCTAAGTGCCATCTGTTTCTCCTTCTTACTCTTTTACATTTGCTTTATATCATAACATATTTATATTATATTGTATACAATTTAAAAACCATTTACCGGATCAAAGTCAAACTGAACAGAAATATTCCTTAGATATCCCTGGGCTTCCAATGCTTTTATATACTTTTCCAAAAGATCCTTATATCCGACAAGGCCTTCGTAATCATCCAGCTTTGCATATACCGCCATGCGATATACATCGTTTATTTTACCGATAGCGGCAGCTGCTGGTCCGATAAAGACTGAGCCTTCTTTTCTGTTCTGCTCCATGATTGCTCGCAGCCTTGCAGCAAACTTCATTCCTTCAGCCTCGTCCCTGCTCTGGATCTGCACTGACATCATATGAGATATCGGTGGATACCTAAGAAGATCTCTATAGGCAATCTCTTCCTCATAGAAGGCCTCGTAGTCCTGCCTTGAAGCAGTCTGAACGCTGTAGTGCTCCGGCTGATAGGTCTGGATTACTACATTTCCTTCCTTTTCTCCTCGTCCGGCCCTTCCTGCTGCCTGGGTAAGAAGCTGGAAAGTTCTTTCACTAGCTCTGTAGTCACTGGCATATAATGACATATCTGCCGCAAGAATGCCAACAAGTGTTACGTCCGGGAAGTCATGTCCCTTTACAATCATCTGGGTTCCAACCAAAACATCTGCCTCTTTGTTGGCAAAGGTAGAAAGAATTCTGTCATAGCTGCCCTTGGTCCTTGTAGTATCAGCATCCATTCTAAGGACCCTTGCCTGTGGCCAGAACTTTTTTACCTCATCCTCAATCTGCTGGGTTCCTGCCCTAAAGGAAGAAACATATTTAGAGCCGCAGGATGGGCATATCTTTTTGGCTGGTTCTTCGTAACCACAGTAGTGACATACAAGTTTCCCTCCGCGGTGCTCAGATAAAGAGACATCACAGTGAGGACACTTAAATACATGACCGCAGGATCTGCAGGAAACAAAGCCCGCATAGCCTCTTCTATTTATAAAAAGCATTGCCTGCTCACCCTTAGTGAGCCTGTCTTCCATGAGTTCCTGAAGTCTTCTGGAAAAAATAGATCTGTTTCCACTTCGAAGTTCTTCTCTAAGATCAGCTATCTCAACCTTCGGAAGTGTTCCTCCGGTAAGTCTTCTCTTTAACTCAAATAGCTTATACTGCCCTTCTTTAGCCCTGTAATAAGACTCAAGCGAAGGCGTGGCAGAACCAAGAACCACACTTGCGCCTCCTGGAACGAGCCTGGATAGTTCAATTGCCGTTTCCCTTGCATGATATTTGGGCATAGTCTCGCTCTTGTAAGTTGCCTCATGCTCCTCGTCTATTATTATGATTCCGGTATTGGGAAACGGGGTAAAAAGAGCAGACCTTGGACCAATTATTATATCAATATCTCCTGTCCTTGCTCTTTCCATCTGGTCAAACTTTTCTCCTGGAGAAAGGGAAGAATTCATAACAGACACCCTATCACCAAAGTGTCTGTAAAAGCGCATAAGCGTCTGATACGTAAGAGCAATCTCTGGAATAAGCACTATAGCCTGTTTGCCCCGCTTGATTACCTGATCAATAAGTGCAATATAAACTTCTGTTTTGCCACTTCCTGTGATGCCATGGATAAGGTAGGTTTCTCTTTTTCCTGCATCCATGTCACCTACAATAGAATCAACAATTCCCTGCTGCTCAGGGCTTAAGGTCTTTGCTCCATATCTGGAAGAATCCCCTGCTACAGGCTTTCTGAAGTATTCCTCAGCTTCAATTTTGATTATACCCTTTTCCATAAGGCTCTTTAAAGTTGCAGCTGTAACGTTTAGCTTACTTGTTATAAGCTCGTAAGGAACCTTGGTCTCAGGAGTTTCTAAAAGCTCTGCCAGAACTCTTTCTCTGGCTTTTTGCTTTTTCCTTACAAATTCCTTGTAGCACTCCTTAGCCTCATCAACGGTCATAGCAAGGGATACAAATTTGTGAACCTGTCTGTTTTGCTTCTTTGTAGCGGGAAGAACGGTTTTAAGTGCAGCGATCATGGTTGATCCGTAGTGATTTTTCATCCAGGCCGCAAGTTTTATAGACAAATCCTCGGCAGAAATTAGTGAATCCGGAACAGATACGATTTCCTTTATCTTGGAAGGCTCCCAGTTTGGTTCATCAGTGAGCTCAATCACATAGCCTTTTCGCAGTGTATTTCCTTTTCCAAAGGGCACCTCAACAGCACAGCCAATGTCAACCTTGCCTCGCAAAGCCTCTGGAATACGATACTGGAAGAGCCTGTCGACTTTCTCATGGGATATATCAATTATTATGTTTGCATATTCATGTGAAGTCATTCGCCCCTCCAGTTCCTAGTTTTATTACTTATTCATATCCTCAAGAATTTCCTTTATGATAACACGTTCATCCATAGGATATTTAACGCCCTTTATCTCCTGATAATCCTCGTGGCCTTTACCTGCAAGAACAATGATATCGCCCTGCTCACCATGCTCAATGGCATATCTTATTGCCTCGCGGCGATCTGTGATCTTTATGTATTTACCATCAGTCTTTTTCATGCCAGTCTCGATATCATTCATGATATCCTCAGGCTCTTCAAATCTGGGATTATCTGATGTAATGATGGTAAAGTCTGAGTATTTGCCACTAACTTCGCCCATCTCGAATCTTCTGAGCTTACTTCTGTTACCGCCGCATCCAAATACGCTGATAAGTCTGTTTGGATGATAGTCACGAAGTGTTGCAAGAAGGCTCTTAAGTGCCATCGCATTGTGTGCATAGTCAATCATAAGTGTAAAGGAATCTGAAACCTTTACCATCTCAATTCTTCCCTTAACCTTAGCTTCCTTAAGGGCAGGTGCAATCTCCTCAGGGGTGCAGCCAAGTGCTCTGGCAACAGCTATAGCGCAAAGAGCATTGTAAACACTGAATTTACCAGGTGTTCTGATTTCTGCATGCATATTGATAAGACCATCTGTGTCAAAGAATACTCCAAGCTCACCAGGCTTCTTGATATAAGCAAGGTTAATCGCGCGAAGGTCAACGCCCTCATTAAAGCCATAGGTTTCTACCTCACAGGTATGGCCTTCAAGAATATCCTCTGTATGAATATCATCGCCATTGCAGATTCCAAGCTTACACTGTTTGAACAAAAGTCCCTTGCAATGCATGTAGTCTTCAAAGTCTGTATGCTCGTTTGGTCCAATGTGATCTGGCTCAATATTTGTGAAAATACCTATATCAAAAGTAAATCCCTGGCTTCTGTGAAGCATAAGGCCCTGAGATGAAACCTCCATAACAACGCTATCGCACCCTGCCTCAACCATCTTTGCCATGTACTCCTGCAAAGTAAAGGACTCCGGTGTAGTGTTTTCTGAATGGATATGCTCATCACCTATGATAACCTCGATAGTACCGATAAGACCCACCTTGTGTCCGGCGTTCTCAAGCATATTTCTTATAAGATATGTTGTTGTTGTCTTACCCTTGGTGCCTGTGATACCAATAGTCTTTAACTTGCTTGCAGGATGATCAAAATATGCTGCAGAAATAAATGCCATAGCATATCTGGTATTCTCTACTCTGATCACAGCCATTTTGCAATCCTTTGGAAGCTCTACATCTGCTTCTACAACAATTGCTGCAGCCTTTTTCTCTGCTGCTTCCATAGAACAGGAATGTCCATCGAAGTTTGCTCCCTTGATGCAGATAAAAAGAGAACCTTCGGATATTTTTCTGTTGTCATTAACCACATCCTTGATCTCAATTTCTGATGCATCCAGTTTTTCTGCGGTATTACCGGCAGTTAACTCATATTTTAGTTCGCTAAGAAGTTTGGAAAGTTTCATTTCATACCTCCAATTAATTATATTTTAACTAATTTTATTTAATAATTTAACTTAAAAATTAAGCAAATTAAATTAATTCTAATTTTTAGAATTTTTTCACATTTTATTCACATTTTTTTGATAACATAATAATCAAGAAGTGAGTTGTTATTTCTCACTATCTCCCCCTCATAAGAAACCGCAGACACACGCCCTCGCGTGTGTTTTTGTGGTTTATGGGGTTTTTTATTATCGTTTCCTCATTACGTAAAATCGTTCATGATAAACTGAAGACTTTCACGGCCCTGGTAGCTATTGATATCAGGATAGTACGCGATACTGATTTTCAAGTTTCCATCCGTATTTCCCGCATACAGATCATCAACTGCCTGTGAACCATATCTATCAGACAAAAAGTCATGGAATTTATCCATATCTC
>JAEEGL011604985.1_pt1 | contig 47833 bp, 41 predicted proteins | sample 9134231 | NCBI WGS metagenome assembly JAEEGL01 (sample SAMN16246548, study PRJNA631951) | gut metagenome | biome: gut microbiome; feature: rumen; material: fiber-attached | host: Bos | place: Iran: Karaj | collected 2018-10 | reverse complement strand
GAGAATATCCTGAAGAATGCACCCGAAGAAAAAGACGGTATGTTTGTCGTGCCCAAAACTTTCTGATGAAGTTACGGAAAGGAGAAAAGATTTGAGCAAGTTAAAAAATGAAATACTGTCGATGACAGCATTGGAACTCGGAAAAGCCATAAGCTCAGAGGAAGTCGGTGTAAGGGAAGCTGTTGAAGCAACTCTTTCACAGATCGAAGCCCGCGAAGCAGATATACATTCGTATGTAACGCTCGATGCGGAAGGAGCTATCCGTAAGGCAGACGATATCCAGAAGAAGATCATCTGCAAGGAGCTTACATCTCCTCTTGCAGGTGTGCCCGTAGCCATCAAGGACAATATGTGCACCAAGGGACTTCTTACCACATGCTCATCGAAGATACTAGGAAACTTTGTTCCGACATATTCATCAACGGCTGTAGAGAGACTTGAAAAAGCCGGAGCCGTTATCATCGGTAAAACAAATATGGACGAATTCGCGATGGGTTCTACTTCGGAAACATCCGCATTCGGTCCCACAAAGAATCCCTGGAATACAGGACATGTACCCGGCGGTTCATCGGGAGGTTCCGCAGCGGCGGTTGCAGCGGATGAGTGCTTCTTCGCACTCGGTTCCGATACCGGCGGATCCATCCGTCAGCCCGCATCCTATTGCGGAATCGTCGGAATGAAGCCCACATACGGAACAGTTTCCAGATACGGTCTTATCGCATACGGTTCATCACTCGATCAGATCGGACCCCTTGTCAAGAACGTGTCAGATTGCGTTGCGGTTCTCAGCGAGATCATCGCACATGATGAAAAGGATTCCACCTCCGTTGATTACGATGTAACCGCACTTAAGAATGCCCTTGACGGCGATGTTAAGGGAATGAAGATCGGTGTTCCCAGGGACTATTTCGGGGAAGGCCTCGACGCGGAAGTTGCATCCGCAGTAAAGGAAGCAGCTAAGAAGCTTGAAAGTGCAGGAGCTATAGTTGAAGAGTTCGACTTAAGCCTTGTAGATTATGCGATCCCTACCTACTACACGATCGCAGCAGCTGAGGCTAGTTCAAACCTCGAAAGATTCGACGGAATCAAGTACGGATACCGCACCAGGGAATTCGCCGGACTTCACGAGATGTATAAGAAGACCAGATCCGAAGGATTCGGTCCCGAAGTAAAGCGCCGTATCATGCTCGGATCGTTCGTATTAAGCTCAGGATATTATGATGCATATTATCTGAAAGCACTCCGTGTAAAGGCTCTTATCAAGAAAGCATTCGATGATGCTTTCGCAAAATACGATGCGATACTCGGACCCGTTGCTCCCACAACCGCTCCGGGGCTCGGAGAAAGCTTATCCGATCCCATCAAGATGTACCTCGGAGATATCTACACGATCTCCGTAAACCTTGCGGGCCTTCCCGGAATCAGTGTTCCCTGCGGAACGGATTCAAAGGGCCTTCCCATCGGTGTCCAGCTTATCGGTGACTGCTTCAAGGACGATAGAATCGTCCGTCTTGCGTATGCATATGAGCAGATGAGAGGCGAATTTCCCACTCCGAAAGGAGGAATAGAATAATGAGCAAACAGTATGAAATGGTCATAGGCCTCGAGGTTCATGTAGAGCTTGCGACCAAAACTAAGATATTCTGCGGATGTTCAACCGCTTTCGGCGGAGAACCCAATACCCATACCTGCCCCGTATGTACCGGAATGCCCGGATCTCTTCCCGTGCTCAATAAGCAGGTACTTGAATATGCCATTGCGGTAGGTCTTGCTACAAACTGCGAGATCACCAAGAACTGTAAGTTCGACAGAAAGAATTATTTCTATCCCGACAACCCTCAGAACTATCAGATCAGCCAGCTCTACCTGCCCATCTGCAGAAACGGCCGTGTTGATATCGAGACCGAAAGCGGGATCAAGAGTGTAAGGATCCATGAGATCCATATGGAAGAGGATGCCGGAAAGCTTATCCATGATGACTGGTATGATGCCAGCCTTGTTGATTACAACCGTTCAGGAGTTCCTCTTATCGAGATCGTATCCGAGCCCGATATGAGAAGCGCCGAGGAGGTTATCGCATACCTTGAGACTCTCCGTAACACCATCCAGTATCTTGGAGCATCTGACTGTAAGCTCAATGAAGGCTCGATGCGTGCCGATGTCAACCTTTCCGTAAGAGAGGCCGGCTCCGATAAGTTCGGTACCAGAACGGAGATGAAGAACCTTAACTCATTCCATTCGATCATGCATGCGATCAAGGGTGAATCCGAAAGACAGATCGACCTCCTTGAGAGTGGTGAGAGCGTAGTTCAGGAGACTAGACGCTGGGATGATGCCAAGGAATGCTCATATGCGATGAGATCCAAGGAGGACGCCCAGGACTACAGATACTTCCCCGATCCCGACCTTGTTCCCATCAGCGTAAGTGATGAACTCATCGAATCCATCCGTGCAAAGCAGCCCGAGATGCGTCTCGAAAAGAAGAAGCGCTACAAGGAAGAGTTTGACATTCCTGAATACGATATTGATATCATCACTGGCTCCAAGCACCTTGCGGATCTCTTCGAAGAGACCGTTGCACTCGGAGCACAGCCCAAGAAGGTATCCAACTGGATCATGGGTGAGACCCTCAAGCTCCTCAAGGAAAAGGAGATGGATCCCGAGGATATCTCTTTCTCCGCAAGCCATCTTGCTGACCTTATCAAGATGACTGACAGCAAGGAGATCAATTCGACCGTCGCAAAGGAAGTATTTGAAAAGATCTTCTTCGAAGATGTAGATCCCAAGGCTTACGTCGAAGAAAAGGGCCTTAAGACCGAGAATAACGAAGACCTCCTTCTCGAGGTAGCCAAGCGTGTGATCGAGGCAAATCCCCAGTCCGTGACAGACTACAAGTCCGGTAAGGAAAAAGCCATAGGCTTCCTTGTCGGCCAGTCCATGAGGGAACTTAAGGGCAAAGCCGATCCCGTAGCCGTTACCGAGATGCTGAAGAAGCTGATGACATAAAAAGTGCATATGAAACAATCAGTCTCTTTTATAGAAAACAAAACCGCTTTGCAGCGTATAAATCTGATCATTGACCTTTTCCTGGTCATTGCAGCTATCCTTTCCACCGCGAAACTCATTATCATGGGTCTTACGGTGGATGAGGAATACGCTGTGGCTATGTCCTATAGAAACGCCATCGGAGACGGGATGTTCACATATATGTGGGAACCTCACCAGACCTCCGGCTTCATCTGCACTGCCCTGATCAGGGCCTTTATTATTGTTACGGGTAATACCGATCATCTTGTGATCTTTCTACGCATTTCCGGCTTCTTTATCGAAGCTCTTGTTTCACTCTTTGTATATTCCACTCTTCACAAGAAATATTCCAAGCATTTATCGTTTACGGCATCACTTCTTGCCTTTCTCATACTTCCCAAATGGATCCTGACTCCGGAGTTTTCGAATATTCTTATCTGGAGCCTTATCTGTCTGATGATGAGCTTTTTCAGGCTATGTTTCGACACCGGAAAGACGGTTCTTTGGTCTGTCCTTGCCGGAGTATTCACCTGTACGGCAATCCTTGCATATCCGAGCTGTATCCTGGCAGTTCCTTTTATCCTTGTAGCAGTGCACATTTCCGGAAAGGAAAACAACAGGAAATCAGCTCTCATAACTCTCGTTACCTGCGTGGTTATCGGGGGAGCTTATATTATCAACTTTCTGATAAGGATGTCTCTTTCGGATCTGTTCTTCGGCGTGGGACAGATGCTTTCCGATGGCTCACACAGCTCGGTGGCATATAAAGCATCCTGGATCCTGACCGAACTTAAGAGCTGGATAATCCCGTCTGTAATTATCCTATCTATTAGTGCGGTCGTTTATCTTATTTGCCAAAAAGTCAATAAGCCTGAGAAGAAAAACTTAACCTTTGGCCTGATAATGCTCATAGCCTCCATGATCATCCAAGTGATCTATTGGCTTATGCCCTCAAATTCCTATTTCAACAGACCTCTACTGTATTTCTATATAGCGTTTGTACTAGGGCTTATAGCCTTCAAAAGCGACAAAAAGCGTATGTGGGTTTTCTTTGTTCCCAATATTGCTGTCTGGTTCTGCGTAATGCTGGTGACCAACACGGGCTTCAGGGTAACGGGGGCATTTTTGTTCCCCGGTATTATTCTCGTACTTATAATGATCTGCGAGGAGAAGAACCTACATGCAGCAAGGCTTTCCGTATTTTTGATGGTATTTATATTGTTCTTTGCCAGGGGGTATCTGGTCATTGAAAACAGTGGGTTCAGGGAATCGGTACAGTACGTAAAGCAGAAGGCTTTATCCGGGCCGGCGCATGGCATTTACTGTGTATACAATGACGGATACAGCTATAACACCGCTGCCGATCTGCTCGGGGAATATGCCTCACCCGGAGATGTGATTCTAGTAGCCGGAAGCCACAGCCTTTGGTATATGCTCGGAGATTATAAGATAGGCACATATTCGACCATAAGTACCCCTACATTCGATGAAAGATTACTCAAATATTATGCGTATTATCCTGATAGGATGCCTGATCTGGTAATCGGGGAAGAGGGCTCCAAGGAAGTGGATATTGTCAAGGATTTACTGGGGCTCGGAGAACCTTTGGAAAGTAGGAACGGACTGGTAATATACCGCCTAAAAATGGTATAATAATATGTCAAACTGTGTTTTGTATCATTATAACTATTTGGGCAACTAACCGGCTGATATGAATACAATAAAAAACTTCATCAAAAATATAGAACACTGGAAAGTGATATCCGCATGTCTGGTCTTTTATGACATCATTGCGATTAATCTTTCCTATTTCTTGGCACTATGGCTCAGATTCGATACCAGATATTCTGCAATTCCCGCGAATTATCTTAATGCTTTTATAAGGTTTTCACCCTTTTATACAGTTATATGTCTTGTTATCTTCTGGAGACTTCGTTTATACAACAGCATTTGGCGCTTTGCCAGTTATAATGAGTTGATCAGATGCATAGCGGCAGCTTTTTTCACTTCGATTATTCAGATTGTAGGAATAACGGTATTCTTCCGCAGAATGCCTATCACTTACTATTTCACCGGTGCTGTCCTTCAGTTTGGGCTTGTTGTAGGCATCAGATTCTCATACCGATTTGTTCTCTTACTTCGCGGAAGAAATCGTAACAGAAGCATAAATGAAGAGAAGAAGTGTATGCTTGTCGGTGCAGGCAATGCCGGTCAGATGATCCTCAGGGAAATCAGGAGTTCGGCGGAGATCCACGAGAAGGTCTGTTGCATAATCGATGATAATCCGAATAAGTGGCACAGATATATAGATGGAATCCCTGTTGTGGGCGGAAGGGATGATATTCTGCTGAATGTTGAAGAATATGATATTGACAAGATCTACATAGCGATACCTGCTGCTTCTGCAGAAAACAGAAGAGATATTCTTAACATTTGTAAAGAGACCAAGTGTGAGCTTAAGAACCTTCCCGGAATATATCAGCTTGCAAGCGGAGAAGTATCCATAAAGGATATGAGGGATGTTGCAATTGAGGATCTTCTCGGGAGAGATACGATTGAACTTGACCTTAACAGTGTATTCACTTTCCTACATCGTAAAACGGTGCTTGTAACCGGAGGGGGTGGGTCAATCGGAAGTGAGCTCTGCAGACAGATTGCATCACATAATCCCGGAAGGCTCATTATTTTCGATATATATGAGAATAATGCTTATGATATCCAGAATGAGCTTCGCAAGAAATATCCCGATCTTGATCTGGTAGTCCTTATAGGTTCCGTAAGAGATAGTGGAAGGCTTAAACAGGTTTTTGATACATATAAACCTCATATTGTATATCATGCAGCGGCTCATAAGCATGTTCCCCTTATGGAGGACAGCCCCTGCGAAGCAATCAAGAATAATGCGATAGGAACTTATAAGACTGCATATGCAGCAATGAGAGCCGGATGCGAGAAATTCATCCTTATCAGTACGGATAAAGCTGTTAATCCGACAAATATCATGGGAGCCAGTAAACGTCTATGCGAGATGGTCATCCAGACATTCGATCTTATGATTCAGACTCACAGAGAATCGGAATTGGTACATCTCTCCGCACATCTTGATAAGAATGCTTTATCTGATACAGATAAGCTTCCTAAGGAATTCACGGGAAAAACCAGATATGTAGCGGTAAGATTTGGAAATGTCCTTGGTAGTAATGGTTCGGTTGTTCCGCTCTTCAGAAAACAGATAGCTGCAGGAGGGCCTGTGACGGTAACTCACCCGGACATTGTACGATACTTTATGACAATTCCTGAAGCGGTAAGTCTTGTGCTTCAAGCCGGTGTTATGGGAAAAGGTTCTGAGATATTCGTCCTTGATATGGGGGCACCGGTAAAAATAGATACACTTGCTCGAAATCTGATCAAGCTTAGCGGTTTTAAACCCGATGTAGATATTAGGATAGAATACACGGGCTTACGACCGGGAGAAAAACTATATGAAGAAAAGCTCATGGCTGAGGAAGGGCTTAAGACCACTCCTAATCATTTGATACATATAGGAATGCCAATAGCATTTGATAATGATATATTCCTCGAGCAACTCAGGAAACTTATGGAAACTGCATATAACGAGGATGAGGAGGGCATAATAAATAGTGTACAGAATATTGTTGTGACGTATTGTCCCAAAAAATGATAAAAGAGAGCACGTATGTTTTTATATTCCAACAAACTATGTAAGAGAGACTAGGCGGAATATGATTCGAGATAAGAATGCCATGATAGATATCAACCCTATGGAAGGAAAAAAAGTAGTGTTTGTAGAGAATGCTACTGAACCGGAGAATGCTGATGGGGTAAGAGGACATCTAGAAGCAGTTGGTGAAAGCTGTTTTAAAAGAAGCCTATATGACAGATTTTGGAAGAGGGTAATAGATATCACTTTGTCTGCACTTGGACTAATTGTTCTCAGCCCAATTTTTTTACTTATTTGCGCTGCAATCTGCATTGATGACCCGGGACCTATATTCTTCATTCAGAAGAGGATAGGACAAAATAAAAAATACTTCAAATTACACAAGTTCCGCACTATGAAGATGTCAACGCCCCATGATGTGCCTACACACATGTTGAATGATCCGGAACAGTATATTACTAGAGTGGGAAAGTTTCTGCGCAAGACTTCACTTGATGAACTTGCTCAGATAGGAGACATACTATTTACTAATCAAATGAGTATCATTGGTCCAAGGCCAGCACTTTGGAATCAGGATCTTCTCGTGGCTGAGAGAGATAAATATGGAGCAAATGATATTAAACCAGGGCTGACAGGATGGGCTCAGATAAATGGTAGAGATGAACTTGAGATACCGGAAAAGGCTAAACTCGACGGGGAATATGCTGAGAAACTGAGAAAAGGCGGTTTTTCTGCATTCATATTTGATTGTAGGTGCTTCTTCGGAACAATATTCAGCGTGTTGAGAGCAGATGGTGTTGTCGAGGGAGGAACCGGGGAGATGAAGAAGAAATGAAACGAGTTCTTATAACCGGTGCTGATTCTTATATAGGTACAAGTTTTGAAAGATACGCTTTAGAGCACTATCCAAGCAAATTGCAGATCACTACCATAGATATGATTGATGGAAGCTGGAAGTGTAAGACCTTTCACGGTTATGATGTAGTGTTTCACGTGGCAGGAATCGCTCATGCTGATATTGGACATATAGATGAGGATACAAAGAAAAAGTATTATGCCATCAATACGGATCTCGCTATAGAGGCTGCAAATAAAGCTAAAGAAGAAGGCGCAAAACAGTTTGTTTTCATGTCCTCTGCAATTGTATATGGGGATTCTGCACCATACAGACAAGGAAAAGTAATAACTGAAGACACCAATCCTGATCCGGCAAATTTTTATGGAGATTCTAAATGGCAAGCAGATATAGGAGTAAGAGGATTGGCAGATGATTACTTTAAGGTTACAGTTCTTCGACCGCCGATGATATACGGAAAAGGATCAAAGGGAAATTACCCTTCATTGGTGAAGCTAGCAAATAAACTGCCAATTTTTCCTGATATTCAGAATGAAAGATCTATGTTATACATTGAAAATCTTTGTGAATTTTTATGTCAAGTAATGATCAGAGGTGATGAAGGGGTATTTTGGCCACAGAATGCAGAATACAGCAGCACTTCTGATATGGTAAGGATGATAGCAGAGGTATCAGGCCATAAGATAAAAGTGACGAAAGCATTTAACTGGCTTATTGGATTGGTAAGATTGATTCCGGGCAAGCCTCGCAGACTTGCTGACAAGGCTTTTGGGAATATGACTTATGATCAAAACATGAGCAAATATTCATTTGATTACCAGCTATTTGACTTAAAGACATCTATTCAAAGAACAGAAGGATAAATGAAAAAGGTAAAACACATTCTCCTCATATCTCAATACTTCTATCCTGAGACTTTTCGTGTGAATGACATAGCTTGTGAATGGGTAAAGAGAGGATATAAAGTCACTGTGCTGACAGGAATCCCCAATTATCCTATGGGAAAGTATTTTCCGGGATATGATAGGATGCATCGAACACGAGAACGATGGAATGGTGTAGATATCATACGAATTCCATTGATTGCGCGTGGAAATAGTCACAATAAGTTGATTAGCGCTCTTGGAATGATTGCTAACTATTTCAGCTTCATTATATCTGGACATAAATGGGTTAATAGTAAGGAGGCTGCAGAACTTCATGCGGATTTGGTTTACACGGTAGAAGTAAGCCCCATGACGCAGGCACTTATAGGGGTGTGGTACGGCAAAAGATACAAAGTGCCATCTTTTCTTTATGTACAGGACTTATGGCCTGAAAATGTTGAAATCGTGACTGGTATTCACAATAAATTGATAATTGGTCCAATCGAGAGGATGGTTGATAAGATATATAAAGAAACTAATCAAATTTTTGCAACAAGTCCAAGCTTTGTAAAGGCTATAACAGGAAGAAAAAATGCTGTCGATGAAAAAAAGGTGCATTATTGGCCTCAATATGCCGAAGAGTTTTATGCCCCAATGGAACCGCAACCTATTTACGGGATTAAAAAAAATGATGGATATTATAAGATAGCATTCACTGGAAATATCGGTATGGCTCAAGGGTTGGATGTACTACCAGAAACTGCCAGGCTGTTAAGAGGGGAAAGGGTAAAATTCATAATTGTAGGTGACGGGAGATACCAACTAAAGTTTGAACAATTGATAAAAGAAAATGATGTTCAAGATATGTTTATTATGATTCCTCGAGTTCCTCCAGAGCAGATTCCTGTGATTATGAGTTGTGTGGATGCTGGTTTTATTAGCTTTAGCAAAACTTCTTTGTGGGAAATGACTATACCTGCAAAACTTCAGTCGTATATGGCGTGTGGCAAAGCGATTATTGCGTCCGCCGCAGGCGAAACGGAGAGAATAATCAAAGACGCCAAATGTGGCATATGCACAAACACAGGTGATGCTAAAAAACTGTCTGATGGAATAAGAAACATCATTACGCAGGATAGTATAAATATGGGAAAAAACGCTAGAGTATTCTTTGAAAACCATTTCGAGAAGAATATGTTATTGGATATTATGGATTTTTATTTCGATACGTTAATTTAGGACATGGGTAATGCCTTTATGAATATATTATTAATTAGCAATGCTTCGTTGAGCAGTACTGATAATAATGGAAAAACTCTATTGAGTTTGGTAGAAAGAATACCGAAAGAAAGAGTATCACAGCTATACTTCCATAATAACCTTCCTGAAGAAGAGGGATATAACTATTTTCAGTTATCGGATACGGATATAGTTAAAGGCCGGTTTAATGCTAATAAAAGAGGAAGGAGTGTTTCTGCTTTTGACAATAGAGGACATGGCGATAACCAATATGTTTCTTTGTTGACAAAATGTAATATTAGAAGATCGGCATTCATGCTAAATGTAAGAGAGATGCTGTGGAAAAAATCTTGGATATCACAGCAATTAATTGAATGGTTAGATAGAATCAAACCAGACGTCATATTGTTTATGGCGGGCGATTGTGTATACGCTTATGATATTTGTTTATGGATAAAAGAAACGTATAGTTGCAGATTGTTCACTTATGTAACTGATGATTATGTCTTAATACGTGAACATGAGAGCTTTTTTGAAAGAAAGCACAGAGAAAAAGTGTTTAGAGTCATGAAGCAGAGTGCTGCTGAGAGTGAATTATTTTTTACAATATGCAGCAGAATGAGGGCAACTTATCTTGATTATTTAGACGTGGATAGCAAGATATTATTTAATAGATGCGATTCGTTGTATGATAAAAATAGAATAGATAATCAAGATGAAAAATCGAAATTAGTTTTTCTATATGCAGGAAGCATATATTATGGACGAGATCAATTGCTGCTTTTATTGGCTTCGTCAATAAACAAAATCAATGATGAAGTCGATGAAAATAAAAAACGCGCGGAATTGGTTGTTTATACGAATAAAAGACCTGATGATTCCTTTATTGGTGGTTTGCAATCTACTGGAGCGGGGATATATGGGGGAAGTTTGTCTCGTGAGGAGTTAGTTAGAGAATTAAACAACTGTGATTTCCCTGTGTTCGTAGAGAGTTTTGATAATGATCAGATTGAAAAAACAAGGTTGTCTTTTTCGACAAAAATACCGGAATATTTATCATTAAAGAAGCCGATTCTTGCGATTGGTCCCCGAGAAATTGGATCGATGGATGCTTTAATGGATGCATCAATATGTATCAACGATGTTTCGACAATAGAAGATGTGTTGAGAAAAATGATTCACGGGGAAATAGATTATAAAAGAATAATAGATAATGCATATAATAAATATGCGGATTTAATGAGTTTAAAAGGCTTTGAGGAATACTTGTAATTCCGATTGATTGCTTGAGAAATTTTTACGTATGATGAAATAATAATTTGGGTGGTGATTATTTGCAGAAAAAATCAATAGATGTATTAATAGTTGTAACTAATTACTTAGATGAGTCAGTTATTTCTTCTAGGAGATGGAGGTATTTAGCTGAATATTTAGCAAACCATTTATATAATGTTACAATTATTAGTCATGATGGCAAAAAAGGAGATATGAAAACTGAGAAGAATGGAGTTACAGTTTTCTCTCTTCGTAACGACGTTGGCTTTATAAGTGAAAAAGGTGGTCGGCTTGGCAAATTAATCAAATACAAGAATTATTTATCGTTGCCTTTTTTTGCATACTATTATTATTTGGAGAGGAAGGAAAAAAGGAAATTATTTGAACAAGTAAATTATTCGTTTGGTAAGGGGATGCTCAGAGAGCTGATTGATAAAAGATATGATTTAATTATTTCATCGGTATATAATATGGACGCATTCTATATATCAAAAGAAATAAAGAAGAATATCCATATCAGTCGACATATCTGTGATGTTAGGGATCCTTTAGTTCATCCGTTTTTTGGCAGCAAACCACAGACCATGATTGGAAAGTGCAGATTACGTGAAATCAACAAAGAAGTCGATGGCTATATCGCTTGTTATGATTATATTATCAATGAAATAAAGGCTAATGTATCTTTGGGCAACAAGGAACTATTTACTCTGACACATGCCTATAAAGAGTATCTATCGGATTCGAGCAATAAGAAGAATTGCTTGCAAATAGCATCTGTTGGAACATATTATCCGACAAATCATGATCCACATCCGTTGATAGATGCAATATTGTTAATGGATGAAAAAAGGATTATAAGTCCGGAATTGCTTAAAATTGTTATTGCAGGTCGGAACAGCGATTTACTTTACAATTGTTTTTGTGATAAAGGATTGGAAGAATATGTTTTTGATTGCGGATTTGTTTCTCATGAGGAAGCTCTTGCACTTGAAAACAATTCAGATATATTGCTGTTTTTATCGTTTATTGAAGAGGTTTCAGCTTTTTCGGGAGTGACAGGAAAGTTTCCTGAATATTTAGCTATGGACAAGGAATTACTTATGGTGTTTGATGTCAGAAAAAATTCACATGCACAAATAAAGTATTTTAATGATTTATCTGTTGGAATTGCCGTTGATTCAAAAAGCGATGATTCTAAACAATTGATTATGACGTGGTTGATAAAGAAACTTTTTGAAAAGCAGAATGGCGGGGTTGCTCATCAGCCGAATATGGAATTGGTAAAAGAGTATGATGTAAATATTGTTGGAAAACGACTTGAGAATATAATAGATAAAGTTTTAAGCGATTAAGGTGAAAGGCATTGTATAAAGATCATATATTTGGAATATTGGCGTCACTATTTGGAAAAAAACATGGTTATTCCATTAAAAAATTAGTTTGCGATAAGCGTTTTTTTATGAACGTTATGTCCTCTAGACCTGTCAATGATTACATTGGGATAATCAGCAAATCATATATGATGGGGAATATCACTTGTGGTTGTTCTGTTAGGCTTTGGAACTGCGAAGTGATTGCTTTAGGAAATGTTCATATAGGAACTGGAACGTCCATGAATTATGTTAAGGTTCGACAAGCTATAAATGACGTGATAATAGGCAATTATTGCTCTATCGGAGAAGGTACCCGTATTTTAGAATATAATCATCAGTTTCAGAGATTAAGTTCATATTATTATAAGTCGAATATCTTTAAGGAGAACCTGCTGGAAGATATACAATCCAAGGGGGAGATCGTGATAGAAGATGATGTTTGGATAGGTAATAATTGTATTATTCTATCGGGGGTACATATTGGACGAGGGGCAGTAATTGGCGCCGGAAGTATTGTTACACATAACGTCGTTCCATATTCTATCAATGCAGGCAATCCTTCACGAATGATAAAAAAACGGTTTAGTGATTCCATTATTGATGAAATAGAGAAGACAAAATGGTGGGATGATAACCCCTTGCTTTTATCACGTAAGAGAGAGATGTTTGATTGTTTTGAAGAGAAGATACAGCATGAAAATGACAATTAGGCAAACGGAAATGTCACTTTCTTTTAGGAATAAAACACTTGATTCAGTAATACCAATGGAAAAAGTGTGCTTTTATTTTGTGGTAGTTGATGTGCTTTTTTTTCCGTATTTCAGATTCATTCACATGTCCTTTTCTATCCCTTTTGTTGTGGTGAGCCTGCTGGGAGAATTGATTGTCCGAAAAAAAAGTATTTTATCACCTTATATTTTGATGTTTTTTTTCTTCTCAATTGCTTCCATTATGCGTGGGATATTATTTAACCCTACTACATATATTAGAAAAGACTTGTTTTCGGTTGGATTGATTTATTTGTACATGGCGTATTATCTGTTTTACAAAAGATCAGTTGGTGAAAATGCATCGTTTGTTGTCAAAGTATTAAAACTATACTTATGGTTTGTATTTACGGGGGCGATTATTTTTGCGATTGCACCGCAACAATATTTTAATTTACGTTCTGTTTGGCAGATGAGCAGAGAAATAATTATATATAAGCAAGCCTATTTTAGCAGATATACATATATAGTAAGCGATCCTAACAATTGCGGGTGCCTTGTTGTTGCTGTTTTGATGGCTATTCTTGTTATGGATAAGGAGTTGTGCTATAAGAAAAAAATTATTTACTGTTTAATAACTTCTTTCTCTTGCGTTGTAACTCTTAGTACTACTGGTTTTTTGGTACTTATATGCAGTATGGCACTATATTGCATGCTTTTTATCAATTTAAAGAAGTTTAGAATCGCTCAATTGCGATGGCTGTTTGTTTTTTCATTTTTTGCAATATGCATACTGATTATTCTTTTTAGTAACATTGATTTGGAAACGACAGTCCTGGCCACTGCTAAGGGACGCATCTTAGATCATCTTGCTGGTGGTACTGCTTCTGGACGAAAAGATTATTGGATAGGAACAATTAAAAACTTTAATTGGTTAAAGTATATAGTTTTGGGTTGTGGTGTGGGAGTTCAAGGGCGTGACGGGTATATGTATCCTGGATATAGTGGCCATTTTCAGTTGATCCTATACTATGGATTTATATCATACATATCTTTTATGTACATTTTTTTTAGGAAACCGAAAGCACTGCCATGGAAAACATACATTTGCCTTTTTCCTGCTATAGTTTGTTTTTCTGTAAATGTTGGATTAGAAGATTATAGAACTTGCAGCGTGTTTGTGCTTATTTCGGCGTTATATCACTCGCAATCGTTAATGGGAGGTAAAGGTGATGTTTGAAAACAAAAATATTTTACTTGTATGTAAAGAATCATATTCTCCCCCTATGCTCTTTTTAGCCTTAGAATTAATGAAAAGTAATAATGTTGCATCTTTTTTTATACTTCCTGCTGAAACGAGGACGAAGAAGTGCATATACAATAAGAACACATATTACAAATTCTTGGAAAAGGGTATAAAAACGTATTCATGTAATGATATTGCAGATGTTTTCACTGAAAATATAAATAACCCTATAGTGAATGATGAAGTTATTGACTATTTGAAACGGTATGAGAAAAGAAAAAGTATAAATATTCAATTGCTATCTTCTGCTGCGTTTTGTACAGAATATCATAACAGAAAAGAGTTTGTCCAATCAAGCTATAAACATCAATTATATTGGTATTATTTAAATTTGATTAATGCAGAACATATTTGTAATGATTTCAAACCGGATGTTGTGCTTGATCTTGACATAGCTGAACTTGGCAGAACTGCATTGCATGAAGTGTGCGATGAAATGGGAATCCCCTATATTACAATAGGTTTTAGCCGTTATTTAGAATATAAATATTTTAGTTATTCACAAGAATTGGATGGCAACGAATTATTCCTGGGTGAGTATAATCACAATTTGAGACTCACAGAGGATGAATTGTCTACGGAAATAGATTATGTGAAAAGTTTTAGGGAATCAACATCGATTCTTAGTGATGAATACAAGGGGACTATTACAGCTAGGTATCATGCAGAGCCTTTGAGAAATGCGATTGTTCAGACTTTAAAGAATTTTTATTTTGCGTTAGATGCCGATTTTAGAGGGGGCAAATCGAGATTACATAGAAATAATAATATATTATATCCTAGTTCTTTAAAAATAGCTTTTCTAGCTGTTCAAATTGAGGTCAAACGAAGATATTTGTATAAGAAAAATCGATATTTTGAGAAACCAAATAAAGCTGAAAGATACTATTATATGCCGCTTCATTTAATCCCAGAATCATCTGAACTAATTGGAGCGCCATATTATATAAATGAGCTTGCTGTAATAGAGGCTGTATCAAAATCACTGCCTTTGGGATACTATCTTTATGTGAAGGAACACCAGAGTATGCTGGGTGAAAGGCCGTTTTCATTTTATAAATGTGTAAAGAAACTTCCAAATGTAAGGCTGATGGAGATAAACTATTATGAGGACCCGAAGCCTTGGATCGAAAGAGCGGAAGGCGTTATTACTCTTACAGGTACATCGGGCTATGAAGCGGCTTTACATGGCAAGCCGGTTTATATTTTTGGCAACGTTATATATTCGATCATAGATGGAGTGACTAGAGTGAGATCTTTCGAAGATTTGCCAGATTTATTTACCTCAAGTCCAAAGTTGGTGGATAATATCAAGTCTTGTGCCGCATACATCAAAACGGTTAAGGAATTAGGCGAAAGAATAAATATTTTTACTCTTATGAATGAGGCAGGGCGCTCGTTAGTAAACGGGAAAGATCCTGGAAGTGAATTTTATGATAATTTGCGAAATCTATTGCATTTTTATGAGAGAGCTTACGAACTAAGGAATTCATGATGATAACAAAAAATAGAGTTGTGCGTTCGTCTATATGGTTTATTGTAACGAGTGTTTTGCTAAATGGTATAAACGTAATAACAGCTCCAATCTTTACAAAATTATTATCAACATCTGAATATGGTCAGATATCAAATTTCAATACGTGGGCGAGTATTCTATCTGCTGTTTTGGGATTAGGATTATCATATACGATAACCAATGCGGAGGTGGATAAAAAAAATTGCCTAAATGAATATATTGGAAACATAGTATTTCTGTCTTTAGTTGTAATACTATCATTTGGATTAATCGTTTCGATATTTTACAAAAGTGCAATTGAAGTGACTGAATTGACAAAAGAGTTGTTATGGCTAATAGTGCCTTTTATTTTCTTTAATTCGCTTTTGGGGATGGTGCAAATTAAGTATGTATTTGAAGGAGAAATAAAGAAAAATGCAATAATTTCAATTGTTCCGGTATTAGTATCTGTTTTCATGTCAATAATACTCATTCTTTATGCTCCTGTTCCTAAAAGTTTAGGAAAGATCATTGGGAATTGTGTCCCTACCTTTGTGATGGGAATGGGGTACAGTGTTTTTTATCTTAGTAAAGTGAAACTTTCTTCATTTGTTGATGATTACAAGTATGCTCTAAGAATTTCATTGCCTATGATACCGCATGGCCTGGCTATAATCTTGTTAGGACAAATTGATCGAATAATGATTATTAAAAGATTTGGAGATTCAGATGCCGGTGTTTATAGTTTTGCATACACAGTTGGAATGCTTATATCCATTGTTTCGATTGCGATTAACAAAGCTTTTCAGCCTTGGATGTTTGAATTATATCAAAAGGATAAGCGTGATGTTGCCAAAAAGAGTGGAAGAACCTCGACAATATTGGTTTTTTTTGGAATTGCTATTTATTGCATGGTAATACCGGAGGTCTTGCATATTCTAGCAGATAAGAAGTTTTGGGGCTCATTGGAAATTATATATCCGGTTACGGTTGCGGCATTTTGCCAATATGTTTATGGATTGTACGCTTATGTCGAGCAGTTCTATAAAAAAACAGTATATATTGCGATTGGAACAATTATTGCTGCAACCGCGAATTATATATTTAACCTGTTCCTTATGCCTTTATTCGGATACAAAATAGCCGCCATCACAACATTACTTGGTTATCTTTTGTTGATGATTTATCATTTTATTGCGTGTAGAATGGTCACGAAAAACAATGTATATAACATTGGGCTGGAATTGCTTTTATTATGTATACTCATTGTGATTTCTGCAGTATCATATGCTTTAGCTGGAGAAGCGGTTATTAGATGGATGATGGCGATAATGCTCTTTGCTATCGTATTGGTGAAGTATAAAAAAATAATTTACAAAGTTATATAGTTATTTCGGGTGGAGATAAGAGATTACATGAATGAGAAATTCAAAAAAGTTGGTGATTATATAAGAAAAAACAGGGTGATTATTTTGAGCGTATATGGAATAATCATGGCTTTGTGCTTTGTGATTCCTGTTTTTTTTGTTAAAGAATCGGGCGGTGCTAATTGGTATAAAGTAAAAAAATTAAATGAGGCGTTTAATGATTTTGTTGAGATGGGTGAGTTTGATTACGCTCATATTGCTCATAGCGAGGGATGGATTTATTTTCCTTATATTATGAAATGGTTTGGCTTAGATGCAGATCGATTATTTATGGCTGTTCAATCTTCACTTGGGATTGTTGCGTTAAGTATTTACCCGTTAATGATATATGAAATATATAAATCATATTTACTTAGCGTAATTTCTCCTTTCCTTTTTAATTTTACAATAGGAGATATGCTTTATAGACAGGGAAATGAGGAATTCTACGCTATAATGTGGGCTGCTGTTGTGACGTTTCCATTTTTGATATTGTTATTGAACGAAAAAAGAAAAACGTTTATTTTTGCTTTTACGATTATAATAGCCATGTTTGTAGCAGTGTCTAACTGCTTGAGATTCCATAGCGGATTGCCTGTGGTTTGTATTATGTTGCTTATAATGATTTTTAAAATGGTAAGAGAAAAGGGGAATAGAATCGTTATAATAGTTAGCATAGTCTGTGTTTTTGCCCTATATAATTCTCTGTCGGCATTCCTTCCTGAAACGATTGGAAGAAGATGGAGTTTTATGGGAGGGAATGAATATAATTCTTCTCCGTGGCATTCTATTTTGATAGGATTGGGTTGTTATGATAACAAATATGGTTTGGAATATGATGATAATTGTGCCATGAATATGGTGAAAGAAAGGTGGCCTGAAATTGAATATCAAAGCGACCAATATTATTATAAGTGCAAAGTATTATTTTTTGAATTGCTAAAAAATGATCCTCAATTTGTTATAACAACCGAATTGCGAAAATTTCTTGGTTGTATGCGGGAAGAAGTAGATTATGTTATTGGCAACAAAATATTGTTATTATTATTTTTGGGTTCAGTTATGACTCTTGTTCTTCGAGGAAGAAGATTTTTTGTTTCGTACTGGCATGTGTTATCAATAGGAATCCTATTTTGCGTGATATCTACCTATGGCGGGATAGCGGCAATACCAAAAGCTTCTATGTATACATATAGTTCAGTGGGATGCACATCTTTGCTGGTCTTTTTCTTGACAATTACAGTTATGAAGATTGTAATGAAAAAAAACATTTTTTAAAGGAAAAATATTAAAATTTTGCGTGCTTTCACAAAGAATTTATAAGAAACAGAATTTGTGGGCGGAAAGGGTTAAAGTGGATAATTTAGCAATTAATGGTGGAAATCCTGTTCGTAAGGATAAAATATTTTATGGTAGGCAGTGGATAGACGAAAGCGATATTGAAGCTGTTTCGGCAGTGTTAAGAGGTGAATTAATTACTTGTGGGCCCAAGGTGGAAGAGCTGGAAATCAAACTATGTGAATATACAAAAGCAAAATATGCTGTTGCTGTTAACTCTGGAACTTCTGCTCTTCATTGCGCCTGTATGGCTGCTGGAATAGGTCAAGGAGATGAGGTGATAACTACACCGCTTACTTTCGCGGCATCATCAAATTGCGCTATTTATTGTGGCGCTACTCCTGTTTTTGCTGATGTTGATATGGATACTTATAACATTGATCCGGCTAGTATAGAAAAGCTAATCACAAATAAAACAAAAGCGGTCATAGCGGTAGACTTTACAGGGCAGGTAGTTAAGGCTAAAGAAATAAAAGAGTTATGTGAAAAGTATAATTTGGTTTTTATCGAAGATGCTGCTCATTCGTTAGGTTCAAAATATGATAATCAACCAGTGGGAAGCTTTGCTGATATGACATGTTTTTCCTTTCATCCCGTAAAAACCATTACAGGCGGTGAGGGGGGAGCGGTAACTACTAATAATGTCAGCTTATATAAAAAAATCGTATTAGCACATACACATGGTATTACTCATGATGATGACTTGATGGAGAATTCACCTCATGAAGGGCCGTGGTACTATGAGGAAATAAGTCTTGGATATAATTATCGAATTACTGATTTTCAGGCTGCATTGATTATCAGTCAAATGGAAAAATTGGATGGGTTTATTGCGAGAAGAAAGGAAATAGTAAAGCGATACGATGAAGCGTTTGCTAATATCCCTGAGATTATTACACAAAAAGAAATAATTCAATCGGATACTTGTAGACACTTATATATTATTAGACTGGATTTGGAAAAATTGAGTTGCACCAGAAGAGAGTTTTTTGATGCAATGTCAGAAGAAAATGTTCAATGCCAAGTGCATTATGTGCCCGTATATTGGTTTCCGTATTATAGGCATAAAGGCTATGAAAAGGGATTATGTCCAAACGCTGAAAGAATTTATGAAGGGATAATGAGCATTCCGCTTTATCCCAAAATGCTTGATCAGGATGTTGAGGATGTTATACATGCAGTGAGTAAAGTTGTGGAGGCATATCGTATAAAATGATTACATCTAAAATTCTTGAAGGAAAAACAATATATTTAAGGCAGGTAGAAGAACGTGATTGTACAGATAATTACGTTGCATGGTTAAATAATCATGATGTTAATCAACATTTAGAAACAAAATGGTCAGAACAGAACTTGGAATCAATTAAAAGTTTTGTTAAAGATCAACGTGAAAATGCTCACAGTTATCTCTTTGCAATTATTTGCAAAGAAAATGATACTCATATTGGCAATATTAAGATAGGGCCCATTCATTCACATTATCACCATGCGGATATTAGTTATTTTATTGGCGATGTGAATTATTGGAATAAGGGGATTGCTACAGAAGCAATTGCATTAATATGCAAATTTGGTTTTGATGATTTGGCTCTTCATCGAATCGAAGCGGGAACTTATTCTTGTGCTATAGGGAGTTGGAAAGCTTTGGAAAAATGCGGGTTTAAAAGAGAGGGGATTTTTAGGGAACAAGTATTTTTTAATGGTAAATATATTGATATGTATAGATATGGACTATTAGGTAGTGAGTTGAATGAGGCTACGGTAAAATGAAATATTGTTTGGGTACAGTACAGTTTGGAATGAACTATGGAATTCAAAATCAAGGTTGTCCAACACAAGAGAGCGTTTTCATGTTAATGGATTATGCTTTTGATAATGGCATCGAGATGTTTGATACTGCATCCGTTTATGGCGAAGCTGAAAAGCTATTGGGTGAGTATTTTCATCAGAATCCTCATAGATTAACTAATGCAAACATAGTAACAAAACTGCGGGCAGATGCGTTTGAAAATGTAGATAAGAAAAAATGGTCTGAGATTGCTATTGATAATGCCTTAAAAAGTATTTCTCAAATGGGAATAAAGAGATTGAAGGCATACTTATTTCATAACGCGTCTTATATTTTTGACGAATGTGCGGTCGACGCAATTGCAAGTGTGAAAAATGATGGATTGGCCGAAAAGGTTGGAGTGTCTGTTTATTCGCCTGAGGAAGCGTTGAAGGCCTTGGAGTATTCGGAAATAGAAGTAATACAAATTCCCTATAATGTTTTTGACCATCGTCTTGACAAGGTCTGTTTTTTTGAAAAGGCAAAAGAAAAAGGAGTTGTGATTTTTGCACGTTCTACACTTTTACAAGGGCTGGTGATGATGGATGCCAATCATCTTCCTTCTCGTGTTTCTTTCGCAAGAGATACTCTTATAAAGTATCATGATATATGTAATAAGAATGGACTGAATCCTTTAGAGACTGCCATCGGATATGTTGGTAACAAAGAAGGCGTTGATTATATTGTTTTTGGAACAGATAATATTTTTCAGTTGAAAGAATACATCTCTATGAGAGATGCTAAGATTTCTGAGGAAATAAAAAAAGACATAGAAACCACCTTTTTTGATGTAGAAGAAAGAATAGTCAATCCTGTTTTATGGAGGTAAATATGAAACGGAAATTTTTAGTGATGATACAGGCTCGTTGCGGATCAACTCGTCTTCCAAACAAAGTATTGAAAGAATTATGCGGAAAACCTGCATTGCAAAGAATGATCGAAAGAGTACAAAGAAGTAATTTGATTGATGAAGTTATGGTTGTTACGTCTATTGAAAAGAACAACCTTCCAATTATAAAACTATGTGCGGATTTAAACATTCGTGTTGGAATAGGGTCAGAGGATGATGTGTTAGACAGATACTATCAAACAGCACGATTATTGCATCCAGATTATGTTGTGAGATTAACGGCAGATTGCCCATGCTTTGACTCCGAATTGCTTGATATGGCTATAAATGAGTTGCAGGAAGGGACAGATTATTGTGGCATGTTGACTGAAAGTTTTGCTGACGGATTGGATTTTGAAATAATTAAGTATGACGCACTAAAAAAAGCGTGGAATGAATCTGTTCATTCTTTTGAAAGAGAACATGTAACTCAATATATTATTAGACATCCAGAACTGTTTGTTATGCAAAATTTTGAATCACCTATAGGCTATTTCGGGAATTATAGATGGACAGTAGATGAGCCGGAAGATTTCGAAGTGGTGTCTCTGATATATAATCATTTTGTAAAATCAGATGTTGGCGAGAATTTTGGGTACAGAGACATCCTTGATTTTATGAAAATTCATCCCGAGATTTGTGAGATTAATAAGATGTATTCTCGAAATGAAGGACTTGATAAATCAATAGAGGAAGACCATATAGTTGCGTTGAATGATTAGTGTTTGGAATTATCTTATTTTATGTAATGAAATGGGAGGTCAATGATATGACATCGTTTAAAAAATCTGAGGAGCTATTGGCTAGGGAATTAAAGGTATCGCCACTTGCGGCTCAAACATATAGCAAATCTTATCGATATTTTTGCAGAGGAATAGCTCCAAGCTTTATGGATCATGGAGAGGGCTGCTATATTTTTGATGTTGATGGCAATAAATATATTGATTATATGTGTGCTTTGGGTCCGATTACGGTAGGCTACAATATACCAGAGATAAATGAAGCTGTAATAAAGCAAGTGAAGAAGTTTTCGAGCGGCTCTCTTCAATCAGAATTGGAAGTTGAATTAGCGGAGAAGTTGTGTCGCATTATACCTTGTGCAGAGATGGTTAGATTTGTGAAGAATGGAGGGGATGCAACCACTTCAGCTATACGTCTCGCAAGAGCATATACAGGAAGAGATACAATCCTTATGTGTGGATATCATGGTATGCATGATTGGTCAATAGGCGCGTCGGAAAACCATAAAGGTGTTCCTGAAGCTGTTAGAAATCTTACTATAAATTTTAAATATAATGACATTGAGGATTTGGAGAATAAATTACGAACTAATGAAGTTGCAGCGGTGATATTAGAACCAATACAAAGTAATGGCCCTAAAGAAGGCTACCTAGAAAAAGTAAAAGAGTTGACGCATAAGTATGGAGCTATTTTGGTGTTTGATGAAGTGGTTTCCGGATTTAGATACGCACTTGGAGGAGCGTCTGAATTGTTTGGAGTTATTCCTGATATGGCGGCATTTGGAAAAGGAATGGCTAATGGATATGCTATATCAGCTGTGGCCGGCAAGAAGGAATTGTTAGAACAGATTGAGCAGGGAGTATTTGTATCCACAACATTTGGTGGTGATAGCGTTCCGATGGCTGCTGCATTAGCAACTATTAAGATACTTGAACAGCCAGATTTTTATAGAAATCTCACTAGGATAGGGGAAATGCAGAGAAAAGGGATAGTAGAACTTATACAAAATTACGATTTGGATATGGTCCTTTCAGTAAGTGGAATGTCGGCACATGCTGGGGTTGCCTTTGAAGGGTATGGTTCATTATCTTATCTAGACATTCAGTCGGTTTATTCTCAAGCTATGATTGATAACGGGATACTTGTATTTGCAATATATAATTTGAATGGTTCACATACAGAAAAAGAAGCTACCTGTTATTTGGACGCAACTGATAAGGCTTTCTCATTAATCAAAAAAGCAATTGATGATGATTCTGTGGATGGTATTCTAAGGGGAGGAAAAGTTGATCCTGTTTTCAAAAGAAATATCAAATGATTATCACGTAATTTCGCACGAGTATAATAACTGAAGACACCAATTACTTAATCATTGAATGATGATAAGCAAGTAGGATTATTAGATTAAAATGGAGAGGCTTATAAAATGAATAAGATGAAATATTGCACAAAGTGCATTTTGCCACAAACTCATGAATCTGTTCAATTTGATGAAAAGGGCGTTTGTAATGTGTGCCGACAAATTGAAACAAAACAAGAGGAGATTGATTGGGAAGAGAGAAGAAAAATCCTAGATGAAATTGTAGAACGTTATCGTAACAGAGGACAGTATGATTGTATTGTACCGTTTTCAGGAGGTAAAGATTCGACTTTTCAGTTGTGGTATATAGTTAAAGAATTAGGATTAAAACCGCTGGTGGTAAGGTTTAATCACTGGGGATACAGACCTTTGGTTCAAGAAAATAATATTCGTACTTTTAAAAAATTAGGTGTAGACGTTCTGGAATTTACTGCAAACTGGCAAGTAGTAAAGAAACTGATGTTAAAGTCTTTGGAAGAGACTGGTGATTTTTGTTGGCACTGTCATACTGGTGTATTCGCTCATACAATGCAAATAGCAGTGAAATTTAATATTCCACTTGTTATTTGGGGTGAAGCATCATCGGAATACAGGGCGTATCATAATCCGAGAGAGTTGGAAGAACTCGATGAAAAAAAGTTTGATGAAATCATTGATCTCGGTATTAATGCTAATAAAATGTGTGAATTGTTACAGGGAGAAGTTGAAAGACGTGATTTATTACCTTTTGTTTTTCCGTCCCGCGAGGAACTAAAACAAATAGGTGCAAAAGCAATCTATTTAGGAAACTATGTCAAGTGGCATACAAAGAATCAAGTTGAAATCATTAAGAGAGAACTTGGATGGAAGGGCCAGGAAGTGGAAGGTATACCCCCTCAGTATGATTATGAGAAGATAGAATGTCGCTGGCAAGGAATAAGAGATTATTGTAAATATATAAAGCGAGGTCACGGAAGAACCAATCACTTAGCTTGTATAGACATTAGAAATGGTGAGATGGATCGCGAAACAGGCTGGAAATTGGCTGAAGAATACGATGGCAAAAGACCGGCCTCGCTTGATCAATTTTTGCAGGTAATAGGCATTAGCGAGGAGGAGTTTGAAAGAATCCTTATGGCTCAGGAGGTGTTTGATTGGGGCTTTGATCATAATAATCTCCAAAACGGAAAACCGTTACCAGATATGGAATTATGGGATACAATTATATAATAACTGTGACTTGGTAATATGTTTTCAGTATAGTCAAGTAAGTGGCTGCGATTTAAAATATTTATTCTTCTGGAATCAGGTGCTAGATCTGATTCCAGAAGAAATCATCTTTTTTTATTCGGGTCGACATCTCGAGAGAGCCGTGAGATTGTCGTGAACGACAGTGTTTGTCAATATAATCGATGATAGTCCTTTTCGGGTCATCCTCAGAGTGATATGTGTGACGGTGTTTCTGCTTTTGAAATACTTAAAGAAACACTCACAGCGGGCATTATTACATGGATATCTTTTTTGAGAATGTCTTCACCATATCGAGCGAATCCAACAGTTTCTGTACGAGAAAGCAGTGTATCAAATCTCTTGGTAGCAGTGGAACATAAGACATTGAGGCTGTTCTATTTTGTATAAAAGGAATAGAGATATATGGTGTTTAATTCTTTGCTTTTTTTGCTTTTTTTTCCCTGCATAGTATTGTTGCATTATTCTTTTCCTCATAAATCGAGAGTATACTTGCTGCTAATGGCTAGTTACTTATTCTATATGTGCTGGAATCCAGCATATATTGTTCTTCTTTTAATATCTACGCTGTCAACGTATATAGGCGGACTTGCTCTAGATAGAACAAATAATAATAACTATAGGAAACTGATCGTTGTCATGTGCTTGGCTATTAATTTTTCGATTTTATTTTATTACAAGTATTTTAATTTTTGTTTAAGCACGGTTTCTTTGATGTTGTCAAAACTTGGGTTGTCTCTTCGTTTTGTTGAGCGAGATATTATGTTGCCTGTTGGCATATCCTTTTTCACTTTTCAATCATTAAGTTATGTAATAGATGTATATAGAAGAACTGTTAGAGCAGAAAAAAGTTTCGCGTATTTTGCGTTGTTTGTGTCTTTCTTTCCCCAATTAGTTGCCGGACCTATAGAACGATCAAAGAAATTACTCAAAGAATTACATAAAGAAAGAGTATTCCTGTATGAAAATATTCAAGAAGGATTACTCCTTATGCTATGGGGCTATTTTCTAAAATTGGTTATAGCTGATCGGGTGGCTATAATTGTAGATAATGTATACGATAATTATGCCAATTGTAATGGTTTGCAGATTATACTTGCTACATGTTGTTTTGCAATACAGATATATTGCGATTTCATGGGTTATTCAATAATAGCTAAAGGAGCTGCTCAAATGGTTGGAGTAGATATAATGGATAATTTTATGGCTCCTTATTTGAACAATAGTATTACTGGGTTTTGGAGAGATTGGCATATTTCATTAACTACCTGGTTCAAAGATTATTTATATATTCCTTTGGGCGGAAACAAAAAGGGGCGCCTTAGAAATCACATAAATAGAATGATAGTGTTTTGCCTAAGTGGGCTTTGGCACGGAGCAAATGTAACGTTTATTATATGGGGGGGACTTAATGGAATTTACCAAGTGATTGAGCAAGAAACTGTCCACATTCGGACAAAGATATCCAATCTTTGTTTTATAGATCGAAGTACTATCGGACATAAGGTTTTTCAGATACTTTTTACCAATATTTTGATTTGTTTTTCGTGGATTTTCTTTCGATCACAGAATATAAGAGAAGCTTTAGGCGTTATTGAGAAAATGATACATGAAACTAATTTTGCCCAGTTGTTTGATGGTTCATTATTGAATTGCGGTTTAGATCAGAAAAACTTTAATCTTTTGATTATTGCATTTTTGATTCTTCTTTTTGCAGATATTAGCAAGAAACGAGGGAATATAATTCGAAAGAAGATAATGGAACAGAATTATATCTACAGGGTGATGGTCTATATGATTACTGTGTTAGCAATTCTGATTTTTGGAGTGTGGGGTCCGGGCTATGATGCATCTGGATTTATCTATTTTAGATTTTGATTATATTATAAAGATTGCTATATTATGATTCACAAGTGTTTTGTTATTTTTGGGTGTGCTACTATGTCTGTAAAAAATGTAATAAAAATATTAATAGTGATTATTACAGTGGTTATTGGCATTTCATTCGCGTCAAAAGTTTTAGAAAACAAAACAGGGAAAAATGAATATGGCTTTTTGGTTGAAAATGGCAAAGATATTGATGTCCTTTTTGTAGGAAGCTCTCATATGTGGGACGCAATATTTCCCATGGAATTATGGAATGAGTATGGAATATCTAGTTATAACGCAGGATACTCGTCAAATAGAATGCCAATTAATTATTGGATAATACGCAATTCCTTACAATTTTGCAAGCCTAAACTTGTTGTAATTGATATATATTCATATACAGAAGATTTCATTGCAGGAACCAGCTATACATTGCATACGGCATTCGATGGTTATCCGCTTTCTGTGGAGAAAATACGTGCTGTAATGGATTTGGATGAAACTGCACAGGGAAAAACAGATAAAATAGATATGTTGTTTGATTTTTGTACTTATCATTCACGCTGGAATGAACTTGAATCTTCCGACTTTTCACATTATTACAATAATTCTAGAGGTGCCAATTGGCCAATCGGAGTATGCGAAGATGATTTGCCATTAACGAATATAGATGTAAGTGGAATGAAGTATTGTGATACAATAGGAATGAGATATCTCGAAAAAACGGTTGAATATCTTCAGAATATGGGAATAGATGTCATGCTTGTTTTTATTCCACAACCATGTACAGAAGAAGCACAAGAATACTACAATTATATGAATGTTTTTTGCGATGAAAAGAATATTACATTTATAGATCTATCAAAAGAAAACATAATTAATCCCAAAACAGATTATATGAATTTTATGCCTTCTGATGATCGTATTAGAAGTGCTGTAGTAAATAATGAATATAAGGAAACGAGCATTTATGATAATAATGCTCACTTAAATGTTTCTGGTGCTTATAAAATAACTAAGTTTATAGGCGAGTATATTGTTGAAAACTATGACTTGTGCGACCATAGAAACGAATGTGAATACACATATTGGGATGATGATTATTCTGAGTGGATAGATTCTGAGATTTATTGGCTTAAAGCAACCGATAACGTAAAAAACTATTTAATGCTGATTTCTAGTCCTCACTTTAAGGTTGAGGTTAAAGCATCTTCTACTGCATTTTTTTTCGATGAAGAACTACATGATCTATTTGAAAATATAGGATTGACAGAAAACGAAATATTTATTGATGAATCCCTGGGTGATACTATAATTATTTGTGTATGCTTGAATGATTGCGATGAGATTATTGATGAAGTCACAATAGGGTATCAATATTATCGGCAATGCGAGATTGTGACCGATAAGAATTTAAGAAGATAACTATTTTATATGATTATATAATTTTTTAGTTTAGAATAGCGATTAGTGAGAAAAGAAAGGCAAATAAGGAGAGGCTAATAATGTGAATGTTTAATGGTGTAGACTTAATATTTTATTTGCATCCAATTGAAATAGTATATCGTAAATTTTGAGAGGAAATAGAAAATGCATATAACAGAGGCAATAAAAAAGAAAACACTTGTAATAACTGGAGGAACTGGTAGTTTTGGCTCCACTGTATTAAAGCATTTTTTGCCAACAGACATTGAAGAGATTCGTATTTTTAGTCGAGATGAAAAAAAACAGGATTGGATGAGACATGTTTTGCAGGCACAATACCCCGAGAGTTATGGGAAAGTAAAGTTCTTTATAGGCGATGTGCGAAATATTGATTCCGTCCGCGAGGTGATGTATAAAGCAGATTATGTTTTCCACGCTGCAGCTTTGAAAGAAGTTCCTTCATGCGAATTCTTTCCAATGGAAGCTGTAAGAACAAATATTATTGGAACGGACAATGTGATTACTTCGGCAGTTGAAAATGAGGTAAAGAGAGTAGTTTTTTTAAGTACAGATAAAGCAGCTTATCCAATTAATTCAATGGGAATGACAAAGGCAGTAGCTGAGAAAGTGGTTGCAGCCAGAGCACAGGTGGCATATGACCGTTCAGGAACGGTATTATGCTGTACAAGATATGGCAATGTAATGTGTTCTCGTGGCTCGGTAATTCCGCTTTTTATTGATCAAATAAAGAGAAAAGCTCCTATAACAATAACTGATCCAAATATGACCCGTTTTCTTATGAATCTTGATGAGGCAGTAGATCTTGTTGCTTTTGCTTTTGAAAATGCAGAACCGGGTGATTTGTTTATACAAAAGGCTGATGCTTCTACTATAGGTGATTTGGCCGATGGAGTTATGAAGGTGTTTGGAAAAACTGAGAAGAAGATAATAGGAACTCGTCATGGTGAGAAATTGTATGAGACTTTGATGACCCGAGAAGAGAGGCTTCGAGCTACTGATATGGGGCATTATTTCAGAATTGTTCCTGATGGAAGAACTCTTAATTATGATAAGTTCTATGTACAAGGCGATGCGTTAACAGAAGGTGACGAAGCATATACTAGTCATAATACGACTAGATTAGATGTTGACGGAATAGTAAACAAGATTATGACCACTGACTATGTTAAAGAGGAATTGGCGGGACTCCCTCACATTGTTGAAGCGTAAGACCATCTCACACTGAGGTTTATAGCATGAATGTTTTAGTGACCGGTTCGGCTGGGTTTTTGGGAAAAAATTTGGTAAATTATCTAAATACATTGGCTGATGGAAGGAATCGAACTAGGCCAAATCTCCATATTGAAGATATATATGAATATGATTTGGATAATACTTATGAAGAACTTGAGGAGTTTTGCAAGAAGGCTGATTGGGTTGTGAATTTTGCGGGAGTTAACCGCCCGAGCAATCCTGAAGATTTTAGTAAAGGCAATTACGGCTTTGCTAGTAAACTGCTTGATTGCCTTCAGACTAACGGCAATTATTGCCCGGTAATGCTTAGCAGTAGCCTTCAGGCAACTTTAGCAGGGCGTTTTGGAGAGTCGGAATATGGTAAAAGTAAATTAGCTGGGGAAAAACTTTTTTTTGAATATGGTCGGATAACAGGCGCTCCTGTGTATGTTTACAGATTTCCGAATCTTGCAGGAATTGGAGTGAGACCAAATTACAATTCTGCAGTTGGAACGTTTTGCTATAATTTTGCACATGACTTGCCTATAACAGTTAATGATCCTGCTGTAGAGATAGAACTACTTTTTGCTTCTGATCTTATTGAAGAGATACTTGATGCAATGGAAGGCCATCCCCATAGGTGTGAATATCCTAAGCCTGAGGAGTGCGTTGATGGATTGATATATGATGGCTTAACTCCTAGACCGACACAAACAGGAAAATATTGCTATTGTCCAATAACGTATAAGATAAAACTTGGCGAGATTATTGACTTGCTTGAGCAGTTTAAAGAACATAGTGTTTCTTTGATGGTTCCTGATCTGACACCGGAATCGTTTGAAAAAAAACTATATTCGATGTATTTAAGTTATCTTCCACCAGAAAAGACAATTTATGATCTTAAGATGAATGTAGATAATCGAGGATCATTTACTGAACTCGTCCATACAAAAGCATCAGGACAATTCAGCGTTAATGTTTGTCGTCCTGGAATTACACGAGGGATGCATTGGCATATAAATAAGACGGAAGAGTTTATTGTTGTTTCTGGCAAAGCAAGAATACGTGAAAGACGAATTGGTTCAGAGGAAATAGAGGAATACTATGTTGATGGTACGAGAATCCAATCTGTTATCATGAAACCTGGTTTTACTCATGAAATTACGAATATTGGAGATACGGATCTTATTACAATAATGACATGTAATGAGATATTTGATCAAAATCATCCGGATACTTTTTTTGAGAAGATAGATATAGAGGAGTAACTCAATTATGAATTATCCCGAATGGAAAAATAACGGAAAGATAAAACTTGCTATTATTGTAGGAACACGTCCTGAAATAATACGGTTGTCTGCTGTAATTAACAAATGCCGCCAATATTTTGATACACAGCTTTGGCATACAGGCCAAAACTATGATTATAACCTCAACGGTGTATTTTTTAAAGATTTAGATATTGCTGATCCGGAGGTTTATATGGAAGCTGTGGGGGAAGACCTTGGAGCTACTATAGGGAATATTATAGATAAATCTTATAAACTTATGGCAAGGATTAAGCCGGATGCTGTTTTGGTATTAGGAGACACAAATAGTTGCTTATCAGTAATCGGTGCTAAGAGACTTCATATTCCGATATTTCATATGGAGGCGGGAAATCGGTGTAAGGATGAATGCTTGCCGGAAGAAACCAATCGAAGGATAGTGGATATTATTTCCGATGTTAATCTGGCATATTCAGAACATGCTAGGAGGTACTTAGCGGATTGTGGAGTTCCAAAGGAGAGAACATATGTAACTGGATCTCCGATGGCTGAAGTGTTACATAATAATCTGGATGCTATTCAGTCCTCGGCTATTCACAGCCTCATTTCAAAAGAAACAGGCGTGAATATTGAAAAAGGAAGGTATATTCTGCTTTCTGCGCATAGAGAGGAGAATATTGATGCTGAAAAGAACTTCTTATCACTTTTTAATGCCATAAATGCAATGGCAGATAAATATAATATGCCTGTACTTTATTCCTGCCATCCGAGATCCCGTAAGAAGCTAGATCAGATGATGACGGAAGGAAAATTCATACTTGATAAAAGGGTGATCGCTCATGAACCTATGGGATTTCATGATTATAACTGCCTTCAAATCAATGCTTATTGTGTTGTGTCTGATTCCGGCACACTTCCGGAGGAATCATCTTATTTTACGTCTATAGGTAATCCGTTCCCTGCGGTTTGCATACGAACGTCCACAGAACGACCGGAAGCACTTGATAAAGCGTGTTTTATATTGTCTGGAATTTCAACGGAGGGGTTGTTGCAGTCGGTGGATTTGGCAGTTTCTATGAATAAAGAAGGGGACTATGGTGTTCCCGTTCCGGATTACGTGGATACGAATGTTAGTACAAAGGTTGTGAAAATTATTCAAAGTTATAAGGATACTGTGAATAGATTTGTATGGAGAAAAATGTAATGTTCATTTGAAAGGCTTAAAACATATGAAACAAGAAAACAAGAACACAGTTTTGAGCGTCTTATATACAGTTTGTTTCTTTTTTCTTTGTGTTATAGATTGGATGACGGGAAGTATGCAAGGACGAGTACAGTTTGTTTCAACGAATTGTACAGGTGTTGTTTTTGCATTGATTATTTTAAGTGGATATAACATTAGGGAATTTGTCAAACCGGTATATGCTGTATGGACAGTTATAATATTGATAATTGCACCGATAGCTATATATTGGGGCGTGAAGTATTACCCGTATAAAGGACAATTTATTTCTGCTTTGCTAAATATATGTATTTATGGATACCTTGTAATAAGAGTTATATTAAAACAATTGAATGAAAGAAAGAGCACCATATGCTGGACAGTTTTTTTCTGCTGGGTTTTAATGATTATATTGATGCTTTTGTCGAGGAATGAAGCAATATGGCCTCTTTGGTTCGGGGCAGTATTTGGATGCTTTTATCTAACAGAGTATGAACAGGAGAGAAAACAACTCATCTATAGCGGACTTGTAAATGGTATTATATTGGGCTTTTTCGTAATACAAGGAGCGGCCCTTTTGTTTCGCCCTTATGACATTGTTAGATATCAGGGTATGTATCTGAACTGTAATATTAATGCCTTGTTTTATGTTATGACATGTTGTGCTTTTTTTTGTAAGTATTTTACTGCACTGAAAGAAAAAAGATCGATTGCTATACGGGGCGTTTTGCTTCTGTTTTCCGGGGCAATGTTTGGATTTGTCATACTCACAGGTTCTAGATCTGCTATGGTGACTCTTGTTGTGACAATAATCCCATTTTTGATTTGTTTAGTAAGACTCTCGAAGAAAAAGATCAAGACAATGGTGATCTATTTATCAGTGCTTTTGTCGATGGCGGTCATAAGTATACCAATCACATACGCTGCAGTAAGGTTCATGCCGACAGTTCACCTTCATCCAATATTTTTTATGAATGAATATAATGATTCGAACAAAGTGCATTCCGGGGAACCAAGGGATTCTGATAAGTATATTTCGTTTAATCAGATGATTGGGGAAAATCTGATTGGAAGGTTTTCACATATCTTACCTAAAGTGGGAGTGAAAGCGAGTGATATATTATTTCCTCCGTTGATTGTACAAGCTATGGAATTATCGGAGGAAGAGCCCGCATATCTTATTAAAGAAGGTGAGGATCTTTCCAGCGTTAACTTAAGATATCAAATTCACAAATGGTATTTTGATAATTTGAATTTTCTAGGCCACTCGAATTCTGAACATGGGGTTCCGCTTCTTAGATTATATACTGCGCCACATGCACATAACTGGTGGCTTCAATTGACTTTTAATTTTGGATTGCCTGTTGGAGTGCTTTTGCTATGTAAAGTTGCATTATATATAAAGACTTTTTTTTGCTTTCTATTTGAGGATAAGGAAGAATTTGCATGCATTATTGGATGTTTTATTACAGCATTTCTAACATTTGGCTTTTTTGAAATGGATTTCAGTATAGGGCAGCTTCCTTTTGCTGTTTTCTTTATGCTTTTTTCGTTGGTGTTACAAACAGATGAATCAATGGAAGAATATGGAACTCCATAAAGTGGATTTCATTGATAATCTGTTATAATCAATCAAATTTCGTTGCAGTCAGCTGGGTGAAATGATATTTTGAAAGGATTCTATATGAATAGTAACGAGATGCTAGATGAACAGAAAATAAATCTCATCGATTTTGCTATGAGCATATTAGAACAATGGAGGGGATGGGTCTTATTAGGATTGATTTGCGCGTTGCTTCTTCCGGGAGTAAAGTGTGTTGTTGATATGAAAGAATTTAATAGTTCTCCTGATGTGGCAGAAATAGTTCCTTCTACTGAACAGATTATCTTATCCAGCAACCCAGGAGTGGTTCTTAATTACTATGTTACCTGGCAGCAATTTAAGAATTCTTATGATGAATCTATTGTTATGAATCTTGATGCAGCGAATGTAAGAAGACTTAACTTGGAATATTTCATCAATTGTTCTGACGCTGAGAGAGATTCGCTAACATTTATCTATTCAAATCTTCCTTCGGATGAGGCGTTTGTCTTTAATGTTGCTGATTCTATGGGGCTTGAATGTGACTATTCTGGAACTGTTGCTGAATTGATTGAGGCGAACGGTAATGGAGGAGGAGTATTGTTTTCTATTATTCTTCCGGAAGATGCAGATGAAAAAACTATAGAAAACGCAATCACTTCCTATCTGTCTTCTCTTTCAGATAAACTATCAAGTCAAATTGAAGAGCACAATGTGGTGCTCATTTCCTATGGAGTGATTACCTCTTACGACCAAAGCGTTGTCGATGCTCAGAGCTGGGCTGTTTCAAATATCTATAGTTGGAAGAAAACTTTCTTAGAGCTGTATAAAACTCTTACTGACGCTGAGAAGAGCGAAGTAAATGAAGCTATCTCCAAGATGACATCCGGAGAACTTAGCTATCAAGACGTTCGCACGATGTATCCCGCTCAGAGCATTATTGATTTCGGAACGCATGAGGATTCTGCTGGTGATGAGGAAACAGCAGATGCAGATGCCGTAGCACATATAAGACCTGTATTCAGCATTAAGTACGCGCTCCTCGGGTTTGCAGTAGGAGTATTTTTGTATGTGGGATGTTCACTTGCAATTCTTATTATGATAATTAGATTCAGAAATGGGGAAGAGGCTGCCAGTCTTCTTTCACTCCGTTCTTATGGGGATATTTATGAATATCCATATCATGGATTGAAGGCGTTTTTGCATGACAAGAGGATATACTGTTTGAGACATAAGAAAACTTCTAATGTTGATAAGGTGGCTCAGGCTATAAGTGCTAAGGCGGATTTTAACTCGAATAAGAAGCTTACTTGCCTAGTTCTTGGTGATGCCGGCAAGAGAGGAATGAAAAGAATTGAGGAAATCGTTAAGAAGGCTTTTGAATCAGGCATTTCGATAGAGTTAAAGAAAGCACCTAATGGCTTGGATTCCATTTCTGAAGAGGAAATAAGTAAGTTTTACCCTGTTCTTATCACGGTTGTATCAGGCAAGACTCGTCCTGTTAAGGCTGCTGATCTGCTTATCAGATTGAAGGAATACAATATTCCTGTTTTCGGAATGACTTTTATTGAGATGTAATTAGGTTTGCAGTTAGTTTGTAATACATTTTCTGTAGGCATAAGCTCTAAAACAATTCTTAAAATTCGCCATTATCCATTCTGCGCATAAAAACAAGTGGTGTAAGGTAAAAACAACTACTATGCCCATACTAATATAGTATGGGCATAAACTATCTTGTTGATTGTTTTATTGTTTCTTTGGATCTGATATACTACTTTCTCTCACTATATATTTGGGCCTGCGTTTTATCTCAAGATACATCTGTGCCAAATACTGACCTATAATTCCTAAAACTAGAAAATTGACTCCAAATCCGAATAGCATAATACACATTAGGGATGGATATCCTGGAACGGCATTGTGTAGTATTAATTGCTGAATTAAGACATATGCGGTATATATAAAGGCTACGACACAAATAATAATTCCAATTAAAGAAGTTACTACGAGTGGGATTGTGGAAAATGCAACTATGCCTCTGAGGGCATATGAAAAAGCACTTTTCATAGGTAATTTTGTTTTTCCTGCAACTCGTTCCCTATTCTCGAAAGGAATCCATTTTGTTCTAAACCCGACCCAGGAGAAAATGCCTTTGGTAAAACGCTGACTTTCTTCAAGTTGTAACACTGCGTCTACCATCTGCCTAGTCATAAGTCTAAAGTCTCTGGCTCCGTTTGCCATATTAGCATCAGATATCCTACTCATAAACTTATAGAATTTATTTGCTAGAAAGGATCTGAGAAAAGGTTCTCCTTTTCTGTTCATTCTGTATGCAGCTGCGCAGTCATATTCACCGGTTTTTAGGATTTCATACATATCTTTGAGTAGTTCTGGAGGATCCTGCAGATCTGCATCCATAACAGTTACATAGTCACCAGTACTAGCCTTTAATCCTGCAAACATCGAAGAATCTTTTCCGAAATTCCTGGAAAAGGAAATGTATTGGAAAATGTCGTCTTCCTCGTGAATCTGCTTCATCAATGAGAGTGTGCTGTCTTCCGAACAGTTATCTATAAGAATTATTTCAAACTGTACTTCGATAAACGAAGCCATTATTTTGTTGAGTTCTTCTTTTAAAATCGGTATTGCTTCCTGTTCGTTGTAACATGGAATGATTATTGATATTTTATCCATTATAATGAATCCTTTGCTTTTTCAAGTGCCTTGCAAGTAAACTCTACGGTTTTTCGAATGCCTACATCAAGTGTTGTTAATGGTCTCCATCCATATGCCTGATAAGCGTGTTTGTTCGAAAGACATGTATATTTCAGTACTTCATGCTCCATAATCTCTGTTGAAATAGGATATGGTTCACTATATAATTCCGGATAACTAGCCCAGAAGTGTGCTACTTCTTCGTATTTTGGTCTGATATCAGACATCATCACATCGGTGATCTTCTGACATATAGTGTTTATTGTTACGGTTGTTCCAGTAGAAACGTTAACGACATCAAAGGAATCTGCTTTTTGCACTATTACCGCCAGATCGATAAGATCGTCGACAAAAACGAAATCCCTTTCCTGGTTGCCTGTAGAATGAAGTATTGGTGAACGACCGTTGAATAACTCTCGGATAATGTATCCCATTACCGGAGGCTGAGTTCTTAGACAATCAATATGCGGTCCGTATACGTTAGCGAATCTCAAACAGACTATGGGAATTCCGTAGGCTTCCGAAAAGGCTTTGCAAAACTGTTCTGATGTATATTTTGTGCTGGGGTAGAGTAGGCTGGGCTTTTCAACTCTGCTTTCTATTGAAGGGAAATCGGTATTGTTTTCGTAGACGGCAGAAGTGCTTGCAAAAATCATCTTTTTTGCACCATATCTTCTTACGAGATCTAGAAGGATAACGGTGCCTCTGACATTTACATCAACAGCTTCAACGGGCATATTCTGACAGTCGGGGAGGGGGGTAATCGCTGCGATATGATATACTATATCAAAAGCCTTTTCCTTGAACAGGGCTTCCATAAAGGCCAGATCTCTTATGTCTTTGCGATAGATCTCTTCACGAAAATCATGTTCATCAAAGATAAGGTTGTCATCGGAACCGTATGAAAAATTATCTACGAGATATACTTCTTCTCCGTCTTTCCATAATCTGTATGCGAGCTGAGAACCGATGAAGCCTGCCGCACCTGTGATTAGTATTTTACTCATCTTTCTGCCTCTGTGTTAATGAACGGGATATCCTGATAATTCTCCGCATAATATGTATATCATCATATGGTTAAATATCAAATGAACATCTTCTGTTATCTGCATATTGTCTAGCGGAACATGAAGGGAGATATCAGACAATTTCTTCAATTCTCCGCCTGAATACCCGGTCATTCCTATTACTTTGCAGCCTTGTTCTTTTGCATATTTTACAGCTCGGATCACATTCTCTGAATTTCCGCTTCCGGAAATGGCTATGATCACATCATCTTTTGATAACTTATTTTCCAACTGCTGTTCAAATACTCTTGCATAGCCATTGTCATTGGCGATTGCCATTATTGTTGCCATATTTGCATTTATGCACTGAAAACGGTATTTTTTTTCGATTTTCTCGGAAACACCTTTATTAAAATCATTCTCCATATGTGATGCAGTAGCTGCACTTCCGCCGTTTCCGAAGACATATACATTACTTCCTTTTTTACGGGTTTCTTCAAGTAGTTTCATGGCGTTATTGATCTCGTTATGATCAAGTTTCTTTAATATGGCAATCTCCGTCTCTATGTATTCGTTGATCTGCTTTAAAAAATCCATAATACCTTCCCTAATCCGCATATATAATTCTGCTGCCTTGATAATCGATTTTAAAATCAACCTCTCTATATTGGCTCAGGCTGTGTCTAACTGCTACCTGTTTTTCTTCAGGGACATATAGGAGCATGAATCCACCACCTCCAGCACCTAATATTTTTCCTCCGATTGCTCCGTTTGAACGAGCAATCTCGTACATCTTGTCAATATTGGAATTTGAGATGCCACCGGCTAACTGTTTCTTTATGTTCCATGTTCGGTCTAGTTCAGCACCTACACATTCTATGTCACCCTGAGCTAGTTTTTCACATACCGAATCAACCGTCATGACCAGATCATCTAGGCTCTTTCTTTTTTTTTCGATGGAATCCGATTGCTCTGAGAGGATCTTTCTTGAATCTCTGGTGTTTCCAGTGAAGAAGAGCATCAGTTTATTCACCAGTTTATCTCTGGTCTTAGCGTCTGTGATTCCGGGTGTGATGGAAACGGTTCCGTCATTCAGAAATCTGTATCTGTTAAAGCCACCGTGAGTGACCGCGTACTGATCCTGAATACCTATCCGCTGTCCGAGCTTTTCTATTTCAATATAGCATGCTTCTTTGGCAAGCTGCTTGGGAGGGACATATTCACCCTTATAAGCATGGAGAGCGTTAAGGACTCCGACTGCCAACGCACTTGAAGAAGCAAGTCCTATACCAGCGCTGCTCATAGGAATATCCGCCATGTAGATAACTTCAATCCCTTTTTCGATACCGGTAAGTTTTAGTGCTTCCCTGATAATGTTATGTTTAACTTCATCCAGGGAATTTACATTTTCATTTCCGTTATAAACGACACGGATCATATCATCGAATTTCTTATTTACGGTTATATATACGTGCATGTCTAGGCCTGCACTGAGCACACTGCCATAACCGATAACGCTGCTTTCGTAATAAGCCTTAAAGTCGCTACCTCCGCCAAAGAGAGAAGCTCTTAGAGGCGTTTTTGATATGATCATAAATCTTTTACCTCGTAATCTTTTATTATTCCGTTTAACAAATCTGTAACAGCATCATTTAGTGAATAATCATTGGTTACGAGTATTCCCTTCATATTTGCATTGTGTGCTGTTAATATATCTCTTTCGTCATCCCCGATAACCACACATTCGGTCAGATTTATTGAATAATCCTTTTGTGCTTGGTAAAGCATGCCGGGCTTGGGCTTTCTACATTCGCAGTTATCTTCCCAGCCATGAGGGCAACGATATACGGCTCCGATTTTGACCCCGATTTTTTCAAGATCATTGGACAGCTTTGCCTGAACGTTCCAGAAATCTTCGTCCGTCATAATTCCTCTTGCGATTCCAGCCTGGTTGGAAATAAGAATGATAAAATACCCTGAATCGCTTAACTTTTTCAATGCATCCATTGCTCCAGGCAACCATTTGAAATCAGCTGGTTTACATATGTATTCCGCTTTAGGTGGTCTTTCGTTGATTACACCATCCCTGTCGAGGAAGATATACTTTATGCCGGATAAATATTTGGCGGTAAGATTTATTCTTTCATAAGATCCTATAGAATAATAACGATGTTTTGTGACGGTGGCATATAAACGTTTTTCTTCCACAATTTTTGGATATACCACAGCTTCAAAATTCTCGTTATCGGGACTCATCAGAGAAAGGACGTCTCTAGATACAATCGCATATCCTATATCAACTCCCTTTAAGTTGCTTGCTTTACGGTTTTTGTCATACAGTTCAACGAGTCCATCCTCACGAATGATCATATTGTTTTTTGTGTATGAATCATCATTGGAATATGCGGTGACCTGGATCAGAGCATTGTTCTTCTCGCATTCCTTTTTCAATAGTTCAAAATCTATCGGACAGATATTGTCACAATACATCATAAGAAAGAATTCATTCAGATACTGTTCTGCCGCTTTTAGCCTATATCCGGTATCATATGCCACCGGGGTTACAACATATCTAATATTTACGTCCCAAGCTGAGCCGTTGCCAAAGTATTCTTCTACTTTCTCATGGAGATATCCCAGTAGGATGATAATATCTTTGATTCCCCAATCTCTTATTTGAATGATCAGGTACTCCAAAAATGGTTTGCCATTGAAAGGATACATTGGTTTGGGATTTGTTTCCGTAAACGGTTTGAGTCTTTCACCTAGTCCGCCGGCAAATATCACAGCTTGAGTTATGTCATTCATTGTCACTTGCTCTCTTTCTTATCAGATAAAATGTGACACTACAGGGCAAAAGACGTGACGGACATTTTCGTCCTAAAAATAAAACATAATCTCCTAGACCTATGTCTTCTACACGTTCAAGACTTGTACAATCTCCTAATTCTGTTGTCAGTATTTTTTTCAGAGAATTAGGGGAATACTGATATACTCTGTCAAACTTCACTAGATCACAACAAATCATCATTGGTTTGAAAAATGCAATTTCTAAGCATTCAAACCAGCGTTTTACTGTAGATTCACATATTATGAGAACTCCTCCCGGTTTAAGAACTCGGATACATTCTCTCATTGCCTTAATGCAATTATTCCGTGTTGTGGAATAATTATTTTCGGCCAAGTGATGTATCACCTTCTGAACTATAACTGCATCAAAGCGTTCATTATCTATGTTATTCATGTCTATTATATTGCTTTCAATGAAAGAAACATTCGGGACATCTTTATATACTTCCTCTGTTTTTTTTGATACGGATATATCTGCACATACCAATTCTTCCAAGTTTGAGTAGTCATAATTTAGTATCCCACCATTTCCAATATCTAAAACTTTTCCGTTGGTTTTTAACAAAGGAGAAATAATTTTCTTTGCTTTATCATAATATTCCCCCTCGGCGTCCATTATGGTTTGGACATATTCCTTGGATTCGTCATCAAAATATTCCCAAAATTTATCTTTTTGCATTTACTAATCGGTATACCTTTCTTCTAGAATGATTTATGCATAAAAAACCATTATCTATTTTATCCTATTAATAGTGTTTTTTCAATTGTGGCAGTGCCGACTTAAATTGCATTCAAGCTGGTTATTCACAGTATAGACTTAACATGCGAGTTGTATGACAAAGCGTAGCAGCCATTATAACTGCTACGAGAAAATGTTAAAATATTAGGAAGCACATATAATTATATTGTTTCTACATTTTATGTAATTAATCTCTCATGAATAGATCTCTTGTGTATACTTTCTCTTTTACATCATCCAAACAGGAATCGTATCTGTTTGCTATAATTGCCTGACTTTTTTTCTTAAACTTTTTCAGATTATTTATCACTTCTGACCCAAAGAATGTTTCTCCGTTTTTGAGAGTGGGTTCAAAAATAATAACTTTTGCTCCCTTTGCTTTGATTCTCTTCATTACACCTTGGATAGAGGATTGTCTAAAGTTGTCAGAGTTGCTTTTCATGGTAAGTCTATATACTCCGATGATTATTTCCTTTTCTTTGGCTGGATCCCATTGGCTACTGCCTTCGTATGCTCCTGCAATACGTAATACGTTATCGGCTATGAAATCTTTTCTTGTTCGATTGCTTTCTACAATAGCAGACATCATATTTTGAGGAACATGAGCAAAGTTGGCAAGAAGCTGTTTTGTGTCCTTGGGCAAACAGTATCCACCATATCCGAATGAAGGATTGTTGTAGTGTGTTCCGATCCTGGGGTCGAGGCAGACACCGTCGATTATATCTTTTGTATTAAGGCATTTGGATTCAGCATATGTATCCAGTTCGTTAAAGTAGGATACTCTGAGAGCAAGATATGTGTTTGCAAAGAGTTTTACTGCCTCTGCTTCAGTAAATCCCATAAAGAGAGTATCGATATCTTCTTTAATTGCTCCCTGTTTGAGAAGGGTTGCAAATGTTTCTGCCTTTTTTCTCGATTTATCATCACAGGAAACAATGATTCTTGAGGGATAAAGATTATCATAGAGCGCCTTTGATTCACGAAGGAATTCCGGGCTGAAGATGATGTTATCAGTCTTGTACTTTTCACGTACGGATTTTGTATATCCTACAGGAATTGTAGATTTGATTATCATAGTCGCTTTGGGATTAACTTTTAGGACTAACTCAATTACAGCTTCCACAGCAGAACAATCGAAGAAATTGAGCTTACTATCGTAATTAGTAGGAGCAGCGATTATGACAAAATCCGCATTTTTATATGCAGATTCTCCATCCAAAGTGGCGGTGAGGTCTAAATCCTTCTCCGAAAGATATTTTTCAATGTAATCATCCTGGATGGGGGATATACGATTGTTGATCTTATCAACTTTTTCAGGAATGATATCTACTGCTGTGACATGATTATGCTGGGCTAGGAGCACGGCAAGGGAGAGGCCGACATAACCGGTACCGGCTACGGCAATATTATATTTCTTTAGGGAATTTGAAGCCGTGTCAGACTTCTTGTTGGTATCATGACTTGAACTTGTGGTACGGAACAGGGTGGTTATATCCAGTTCGAGCGCTTCAGCAAGATCCTGAAGCTGTTCAATTGAAGGCATAAATGTACCGTTCTCAATACGACCGATTGTTGCACGGTTTAGCCCGGATTTCTCTGCGAGATCAGCTTGGGTGAGATGATGAGATTTTCGAGCGGTTTTTATAGCTTCTGAGATGATGGGGAGGGTGGTTTTCTTAGTGATGGACATGATACTCCTTTATGTATTGTAGTCGAAACTTTTAGTATGATTGTTCATCAAAGATATCATACAGAACATTTTACGTCAAATAATACACTAATATTTTTATATGAGATACCATTTGTATCAATTATGAAAATTTTTTTAAATGAAACAGTGCTATAATTATTTGTAAACATTCATAGGCACTTTTGTGAAAGCGTTGGTGAATTCATAGTGAGATAATAAGCATTTGCTAAATGGAGAAGATCTAAAATATGACATTGTATATTATTGGAAATGGATTTGATCTGAACCATGGATTAGAAACAAGCTATTGGAATTATAGAGTTTGGTTAGAGAGCAGAAGACCTGAATTAGTTAAGTCGTTTGAACATTCATCTTTCTTTTATGATGAGTTCTATGATCCTAACACTAAATGGACTGATTTGGAGAAAGCTTTAGAAATAAATTTTGAAGAAGCTTATTCTGATTTGGAATATCTATATCCGGATCTTTCCAGTGAAAAAACTCCTGGATGGGATGATATAAAGCTTGAGGTCGATAATAACCTAAGATTTCTTTTTGATTTTGCTCAAGTGGAGTTTTTTAAATGGATTAATGAGATGAATTTAATGATATCCACTATTCCGCCCAAATTTCTAAACATAATTGATTGCAACTCTCGGTTTGTTTCATTTAATTATACAGAAGTGTTAGAAAAAGTATATCGAATTTCTGCGAATAATATTCTACATATTCATGGTTCTGTAAGTGATTGTAGTAGTATTCAATTTGGAAACCCCAATAACTATCCCGTGTATATTCATAATACATTGGAATCAGTATATTCTGGGGATGAGTTTTATACAGTTGTTCATGAACCAGCTATTACTTCACTAAAGGCATATGCAATAGCTGCATATAAGAATTTAAATGCTAATATTGCAATCCTTAGTAAGTATATTTTTGAAAGTGGATTGATTGACAAAGTTGTAGTTATGGGGCACTCGTTTATGGGGATAGATAAAATATATTATTCTAAAGTAATTATTCCCTTATGTAAGAATGCTGAATGGACAGTTTTTTCTCATGATGAAAAAGACCGTAGCAACATACTTTCACTTTCAAGTGAATTGGAGAAAAATGTTCAAATAATTGAATGGTAAAAGGAAAAGGCCTAATAAATTATATCGGGAAAAGATTGAAATTATACTAAAGAGTTTGCTCGAACTAGTAAACGAACCAGCACTTAGTCGTGATAAATACTTTGCTTTTTGATAAATCTCATTGTAATTGAAACGGGAGTCAAATGTGAACAAATCTCTTATCGTTAGTTCATTGCTCAACGATGTGGATTTCGATATAAAATCTGACAATAAATCGTTGATTGATCTTATAAAGGATTCGTTTAATCTTTATATGTGTAAAGATATAAATATATGTGAATCGTTTGATGACAATGATTTATTCAAAACATATTTTGGTGACAAAAAAAAGATCTTTGGATTCGGATATAAAGAAAATACTATTATGAAAGTTTTAAATGATTATCCGGAACATGATATATTCGAAAATGTCCTTATAAAAATTTTATTGATTAATTCTTTTTACAATGCAGGCTTGAACACAACTGTATCTACGAGCACCATATCCTTAGTGGATATGGCAAATCACATAGTGCATTTAGAACGGGCAGAAGAAGAGAGTTTGACTAATTTGATAAATGATGGAAACTATAGAGCGGTAAATCTTATTGGTGGATTGCAAAAATATAATAATGCATATTGTTTTGCATCAAAGTATTGTAGTTTTCATAACATGGAAAAGTATCCAATTATGGATAGTAACGCAAGAGGATTTGTTTATTATTTTCTTAAGGAACTAAACGGAAGGGATTTATTCAACCAATATACACAGAAGGATTTATATGAGTATGAAAAATATGCGGATGTTGTAACCTTCATAAAGGAAGATGTGCTTAGAGATAAAGTCAGTTATAAACAATTAGATGTATTTATGTGGGCGTTTGGAAAAGCTAATAAGTTAGCTGTTTGATGATTTCGTTTGTTTGAAAGATGTATAGTATATGTATAGATCATACGAAAACAATGAAATAGTAATCTTCTGGAACTCGGTCAAATGCTTTCATTCCAAGAATTGCATCCGGAATAGTCCGAAGACTTTCGATATATCAAGGAAGCCCTGGATACAACTTGGGAATGCTGAGAATACGGAAGTATGGCATGCGGTTGAACAATGCCCGTCGGGGGCTCTGAGCATTCTTTATAGACACGGGATAGATGTCCGGATTGAGGAGGAGCATTGCAGAAGCGTAGCCTATGATGGAGATAGGCTGATCGGTGAATGTGACTATCAGGAGAGTGATTCCGGATGGCATATATATCACACAGAGGTTGATCCTGAGTATGGCGGTAAGGGTATAGCTAAAAGGCTGGTCTACTCCATACTTGAATCGGCTGAGCGCAAAGGCCTTGCTATCACTTCGACATGTTCCTATGCAAGTAAAGTTTTAGGTGAATAAGATTATGGAAAACGATAATTCGAATAAATATTCAAAAGGCACATATTATTTCACTATGATCATCGCGGGATGTTCGCTTTTGACATTCCTGGTGGTGCTCATATGTGCGCTGGTGGTTGTGCCCAAAGCAGTAAGACTTATGAGCACAGCACAGAGCACTCTTGATAATATGGAGGAGGTTTCGGAGCAGTTGACGACACTTAAACTTTCCGAGACGATTCAGAGCATTGATGATAATACGGCTAGAGCAATGCAGGATGTCTCTGATTCGATGAATCAAATACAGGCACTTGATGTGGAGGGGCTCAATGAGTCCATAGAGGGACTTAAGGAGAGCGTTGATAATCTGAACAATCTGTTCGGCAGATAAGGAGGAGCGTTATGGATAATAAAGCAATGTACAAATTGTCTTACGGGTTATTTGTTCTTACCACTAAAGCCGGTGATAAGGTAAACGGCTGCATTACGAACACTGCCATCCAGGTTGCTTCGGAGCCTAATCAGATCTCCTTTGCGATCAACAAGGCCAATTACACCCACGACCTGGTTATGGAGTCTAAGAAGGCCAATATCTCTGTGATCAGTGAGGAGGCTTCCTTTGACCTGTTTAAGCATTTCGGATTTCAGTCCGGAAGGGATGTGAATAAGTTCGAAGGTTTTTCCGATTTTGAAAATGCGGCAAACGGAATCCCTTATATCACCAAGGGAACCAATGCTTACTTTTCCATAGATGTGACTCAGACTCTCGATCTGGGATCACATACCCTGTTTATAGGTGTTCCTACGGATATGGTGGTCTTATCGGCTGCTCCGTCCGCAACCTACTCCTATTACCAGGACAATATCAAGCCGAAGCCCGCTGCGGCACCTGCAGCCGAGAATAAGCTTCCCGAGGGCGTCCACAAGTGGCGTTGCAAGATCTGCGGATACGAGTATGTGGGACCCAACCTTCCGGATGATTTCATCTGTCCGATATGCAAGCATCCGGCGAGTGATTTTGAGATGGTGGAGTGACGGGTATTCGTTTTACGGATGAAAAAAATATTTAATTATTTCAAATCTAACAGAATTCAGGTCTTGTTGATTCTTGCGTGTTTTTTTCTCACGATCAAGTATCTTTTGGTTGATTTTGGGATAGACGCTGCTTTTCAGATATCTATGTCTTATCGCTTTGTTAGCGGAGATGTTATGTTCAGAGAGATGTGGGAGCCATATCAGACTTCCACATTTTTATGTGCGATCCTGATCAGGCTATATACGGGTATTTTTCATACAACCACCGGAATTGTTCTGTTTCTGCAGTTTGCGGGGGTGTTGATCGATCTGGGAGCAGCGGTCTTTCTGTACAGGACGGTGATGCGATATTCTATAGCCGATCGGAATACGGCATTTTCTATGAGCCTTGTTTTCTTTCTGGTTTCTCCCAAAGATGTTGCTCTTCCCGAGTATGCAAATATGCAGGTATGGTTTACCCTGCTTTTGGCTTTGTTCCTGTTTATTTACCAAAATTCAAGAAGACGGATTTTTCTTGTTCTTGCGGCTGTGAGCCTTTGTATGGCGGTGCTGGCATATCCTTCCTGCCTGCTTTTGTTTTTTGCTGCGGCAGGATTTTTGCTGAAGAACAGGGATAAAAAAGGAACGTTACAGTTTTCGCTTGTTTGTGTTCTGATCGGAACAGGTTTTCTTTTATTCTTATTCATTCAGGGACTGTCGGTTAATGAGATTTTTTCGAGTTTTCATTATATTCTCGGGATTGAGACCAGTCATTCTATGGGAATGGCAGAAAAGCTGTTCTGGTATTTAAAGGTTTCTTCCACAATAGCGGTGCTGTTTTTTGGTGTTTATGCGCTGATATATATCATTATGGTTTTGGCAGCGCGGTCCGGGAAGAAAGATTTACCCGAAAAGCAGAAGAGAGCATTGGCGGATATATTGTTTTTGGGAGCAGTGCTGTGCATAAGCATATATGTGACAGTACGATCTGCCCGGTATACAAGGTATGCTTACGCAATTATCTTTGCGGCAATGATCGTGGCCGGTTTCAGATCAAGAAAGAAACTTAATGAAAAGCAGTTTGCATTTTATTGTATTTGCACAGTTTTGTCCTGCATGGAATTTCTAGGAACTCTTATGCTGACAAACCTTGGATTGATTTCGGCTCTGCCCTATCTGCTGGTTGCGGCAGTTGCGTCCTTTGTTCCGATTTCAATAATGTTTGGTGAGGATATCGATACTCTTTGGATGAGCCGGTTGAAAAAGGGTTTGGTTATTGCTTCGGTTTTGGTTTTGCTTGGCAGAAATGCCATGCTCATCAGGCCGTATAACGGAGATGTCAGCAGTATTTTTATGGTGAGAGGGATAGTGAAGGACGGACCCGCTATAGGACTTATTACCGAGTACATGGGTGCATATATGCAAAATGAAACCATTAAGGAGTGGAAAGAGTATGTTCCCGAAGGCAGTAATATCTATATTGTAGGAGATACTGTGGATTCCATTCCATATCTGTATTCCGATACCGGTATTTCGGCACCGTCGCTTGTTCCCACTCCGGGATATAACGAGATGATAGCAGAGTACTGGGAAATGAATCCGGACAAATATCCCGACATGGTGATAGTCAGCTGCTGGTATGGAGAATTGCACATTTCAGAGGATTCCTGGATAATGCAATGGATCGATGAGGAATTTCAGCCGAGCCATTATGTCGAAGGCAAGTATTACAGGTATTACTATAGATGATGACCCGGTAAGAGTTATAACGGAGTGAGTATATTTACTTACTCCGTTTATGTTATAATCCATATACGTTACTATTGTTTAGTATTCAGGAGGTGCCGTTATGTTTGAACAGATCAAATTGCCCTATGCATCAGATGCCCTTGAACCTGTTATAGATGCCGCAACAGTAGAGACTCACCACGGAAAGCACCACGCGGCATATACCAAGACCTTCAACGAACTTGTCGAAAAGGCAGGCCTTACCGGCAAGAGCGCCGAGGAGATCCTCAGTAATCTTGACGCGGTTTCAGACCTCACCCTCCGCACCGGACTTCGTAACCAGGGCGGCGGATATCTCAACCACAACATCTATTTCGAGCAG
>JAEEGL014126321.1_pt1 | contig 47842 bp, 45 predicted proteins | sample 9134231 | NCBI WGS metagenome assembly JAEEGL01 (sample SAMN16246548, study PRJNA631951) | gut metagenome | biome: gut microbiome; feature: rumen; material: fiber-attached | host: Bos | place: Iran: Karaj | collected 2018-10 | reverse complement strand
GAAACCAACCAGGAGCAAAGGCAGAGGAAAAGGAAGCGGACGGCGTCTGGAGGGACACGACAGAGGTCCCAAGATCCTGGGACCGGCGCTGGTAATCGTGCTCATCCTGCTGGCTGGCGTTCTGATCTATGCCTTCTTCGGCGACAGGATCTCTGAGTTTATCCACAGAAATGACCCGAAACCGGTTGAAGTCACGCTGACAGTGGAACCCGTCGAGGCGGAACTGGCAGTAGGCGAGATCCGGGCGCTGCTTGCCAACGGTGTGGAAACCGTCAAATGGACCAGCAGCGACGAAGCGGTCGCCACCGTGGATGAAAAAGGCAACGTCACCGCCGTGGGAGCCGGTACCGCTACGATTACCGCTACCGATGAGGTCAGCAAACTCACCGCCAGGTGCGAGGTGACGGTAAAGGAGAGCCAGTCTCCGGATCCGACTCCCCAGCCCGGTCCGACCCCCGAACCGACCCCCGAACCCGAACCGACGCCGGGTCCCGACGAACAGGGAAGCGAGACCAAGCCGGATCCCACCAAGAAACTGGCCATGGGCGCCACCAGCAGAAGCGGCGCTCTGGATATGAGCGGGAATCAGTACGACGTGACCCTCAACTCCGGTTCCGTTCACCTGACCGTTATCGATACCGCCAACAAAAACGCGGTGGTGGACTCCAAAAACGTCACCTGGACCAGCAGCGATTCCAGCAAAGTCACGGTGGACGCAGACGGCGTCATTACCCGTAAGGCAAGCGGAAACGTGATCATTACCGCCAAGGCCTACGGCTATACGCTGGAGTGCATCATCCGCGGCTGATCCTTTCCGAAAAATAGAAAACCGATCGGACGATGGTCCGGTCGGTTTTTTCATGCTGCCTGTCAGAAATCGATGGTGCCGTTGATGACCTTCAGGTCGTAGGGCTCAAACACCACGCTGCGGTAGGCGTCCACGTCCAGCGGGACTCCGGTCCAGTCGGAGTGGATCTCACCGTTCTGCTTGATAACGATATCATAGAGGATATCGTAGGTGACGCCCTGTTCGTCCGTCTCCACGATGGTGGAGTAGGGAAGGGTCTTGTGATAGGTCATGTGGAGACCTTTGTACTCGAAGTGGAAGCCGTTGCGCATCCGGCATCCGTCCAGGCCTCTGTAGGTGAAGAAACGCTTCAGATCCTGAAGGATGCGGTCGTCTTCTTCCTCATAAAGATTCTCCGGAGTTGTCTCGGTATAGTCATACCGGAACTGGACGGGGATGTGGTAGCGGAGAAAACGCTCTACGAAAGCGGGCAGCCTGTCCACGGGATAGTGGCGGTAAAGGACGCAGTTGATGCGCTTGGGGCAGGCGATGCGGGCGATGACGTCATCCGGGGACTCTTCAACATACTTCTGCAGATGGCGGGAGATGTTGACGCAGGAGATCTTGTCCTTGTTCCGCTCGGTGAAAGCCAGCATTTCCTCCAGAGTCGTGGTGCTCTGGACGGGAAAAGTGGTGTTGATATAGATCTTATGGGTGGAGGGGATGATGTCCAGCATCTGCTGCAGCGCATCCAGATTGGCAAAAGGCTCGCCGCCGGTAAAAACAAAATCGCACCGCGGGGTAATGGCGTCCATGATGCGGATGCTGTCCATAATGGCGGAAAGACTGAAACCGCTGCAGTCGGCGTATTCTCGTTTATTGATACAGAACGGGCAGTTGTTCTGGCAGTCGTAGGGAACGAATACCGTTACGGTGGCGCCGCCGGCTCTGGTCTTATAGGGATGAATCATTTCATATGAGTCCCTTTCCGTAAAATGTCGTGGAACATTTTATACCGAACAGGATAAAAAATCAAGGAATTATCCGCAAAAAAGACAGTTTTCTTCTGCACGGAAACCGATCAGTATGTATCGTCTTTCAATTCCTCCCGGATGAGGGGAAAGGCGGTTTCTTCGCCCTTCTCCTTCAGGAGAAGAAGCCACCGGTCCAGCAGGTCGCTGGTCTCCGGATGGATCAGGATATGTCCTTTGCTTTTCTGGTAATAGTCGTAGGGTGAGGCGTCGGTGTACCTGTCGCCCTGATAGACCCTGCAGGCGGCGATGCGGTCGCAGAACATCTCCGCCACATATTTTTTGGGCATCTTGCATCCGCCGATATAAACCTTGCCGTCCTTGTCCAGACAATAATCGATCCAGTATTCAAAATGATGGCGGTTACGGCCTTTGTGATGGAGCCACGAGAGACTGACACCGGTCTCCATGCGTTCCTGATCGTTGGGAGAGCGGTAGCCCTGATAGTACTTTGCGCCCCGCCAGAATTCAACAGGGGAATATTTGGACAGATCGTGGGTCAGCCCCTGCCATACCAGTCCCAGTCTGAAGCAGTAGGACCGGACCAGCGAGCGGTGCCGGTTGACAGTGTGCCAGTGTTCCCTGACATGCATGGGGAGGCCTCCCTTCTCCGTGAGTGGAATCATTATACCATGCCGGACCGTGCAGAGCAAAGGAAAAGTGAACGGGAGAGCAACAAGCTGAAAGAAGAGTGAAAGAGCCTGCCGGCCGGCAGGCTCTTTCGTCACGAGATCGGTATCATTTGCCCGCCTGGGTCTCGCAGTAGCGGCAGCGGTAGACCCGCTTGTCCCGGTCGGTGAGCACGAACTCCTGGGGCAGTTCCTGCTCCACGGAGGTGATGCAGCGGGGATTCTTGCACTTGAGCACGCCGCGGATTCGCTCGGGCAGCTTGAGAGAACGCTTTTCCACAAGTTTGCTGTCACGGATGATGTTGACGGTGATGCTGGGATCCACATAACCGATGAGGTCCCAGTCAAGATCCATCTCCCGGTCGATCTTGATAATGTCCTTGCGGCCTCTCTTGTTGCTGGTGACGTTTTTCAGGATGGCGACCGTGCAGTCCAGTTTGTCCAGGCCGAGGATCTGATAGAGTTCCATGGCCTTTCCGGCGGTGATGTGGTCGATGACGATGCCGTTATGAATGGAATCAATGATCATTGTGTCGCACTTCCTTTCTTATTCAATGCCCAGCAGTTTGAGGATCAGGGCCATTCGGATGTATTTGCCGTACTGGACCTGCTTGAAGTAGCAGGCACGGGGATCTTCGTCTACCGCCACAGAGATCTCATTGACGCGGGGCAGCGGATGCAGGATCCGAAGATCCGGTTTGGCGGTCTTCAGTTTCTCCGGGGTGAGGATGTAGCTGTCTTTCAGGCGGAGATAGTCTTCCTCGTTGAAGAACCGCTCCCGCTGGACGCGGGTCATGTAGAGGATGTCGAGTTCGGGCATGACGGCTTCCAGATCAGTGGACTGCTTGTACGGAATGCCGGTCTTCTTCAGATACTGCTCCTTGACATAGCGGGGGAGCTTGAGCTCTTCGGGAGAGACCAGAACGAAACGGACGCCGGGATAGCGGCTCATGGCGGCTACCAGGGAGTGGACCGTACGGCCGAATTTCAGGTCTCCGCACAGGCCGATGGTCAGATTGTCGAACCGGCCTTTTTCCCGATGGATGGTGAGAAGGTCTGTCAGCGTCTGGGTGGGGTGGTTGTGGCCTCCGTCTCCGGCGTTGATCACCGGCACCAGGGAATGCATGGAAGCCACCAGAGGCGCGCCTTCCTTGGGATGGCGCATGGCGATGATATCGCTGTAGCAGCTGACGGTGCGGATGGTGTCAGATACACTCTCGCCCTTGGCTGCGGAGGAACTGCTGGCCGAGGAGAAGCCCAGGACCTTGCCGCCCAGAGAGAGCATGGCGCTCTCAAAACTCAGGCGCGTACGGGTGGAGGGCTCAAAGAAGAGGGTGGCCAGAATCTTCCCGTCGCACTTATGGGCATAGGCGGCGGGATGGTCGATGATGTCGCAGGCGGTGTTCACCAGCTCCATAATCTCCTCAGGGGACAGCTCCAGGATGTCGATCAGGTTCTTTTCCATGTCAGTTTTTTCCTCCTTTAATGATCCAGCTTTCGTCCGACGGGTTGTCGCGGAAGGCCAGCAGCCTCGCCACATCCGCATCGGTGATATACTTTTCTTCCGCCCCTACCCGGGCAACGGTATCGAGGTCGGTCAGGCTCACATTCCGAACATCGGCAGCGGCCAGGCGTTCCAGCCCCTTTTTCATGCCGTAGGTGAAGATGCTCACCACGCCCAGGACCTGAGCTCCGGCCTGACGGAGAGCTTCCACCGTGTCCAGCACGCTTCCGCCGGTGGAGATGAGATCCTCCACGACCACGACTTTCTGTCCCGGCTCAAGCCGCCCTTCAATCTGGTTTTTCCGGCCGTGATCCTTGCTGCCTGATCTTACATAGCCCATGGGGAGCCCCAGCAGATGAGCGGCGATGGCCGCATGGGCGATGCCGGCGGTAGCCGTGCCCATCAGAACCTGGGCGTCAGGATATTCCCTCCGGACGGTTTCGGCCAGAGCCTGTTCTACCTGGTTCCGCACAGCCGGCGCGGTAAGGATCAGCCGATTGTCGCAGTAGATCGGGCTCCTGATACCGCTTGCCCAGGTGAAGGGTTCGTCGGGGCGAAGGAAAACAGCCCCGATGGAGAGCAGATTCCGGGCAACGCTGACACTGATGTCCATATGCAGATACCTCCTGTGATAGAGTCAGTTTAGATGATAGAAAACCGGCAGATCAGCCAAGGAACTCTGCCCGGCACCTCCGGTAGGCGGCGACGGGATCTTCGGCCTGGGTGACGGGCCTGCCGACCACGATATAGTCAGATCCCAGTTCCCGTGCCCGGGAGGGAGTCGTGACGCGTTTCTGATCGCCGGCGTCTCCTCCGGCAAACCGGACGCCGGGGGTCACAGTCAGAAAGCCGGCGCCGCACCGTTCGTGAACCCGGCCGGCTTCCAGGGGAGAGCAGACCACACCGTCCAGACCGGCCCGGCGGGCATTGTCCGCGTAGCACAGGACGACTTCGTCTATGGGGCGGGGGATGAGGAGCTCCCGCTCCATGCGATCCTGGTCGGTTGAGGTGAGCTGGGTGACGGCGATGAGAAGAGGGCGGCTGCCATCCGGGCGGGTCAGGCCTTCCAGGGCGGCCGACATCATGGCCGCCGTCCCTGCCGCATGGAGGTTGACCATATCCACGTCCAGAGCGGAAAGGACCGCCATGGCTTTTTTCACCGTGTTGGGGATATCATGGAGCTTCAGATCCAGAAAGATCTGATGGCCGCGGGAACGGATCTCCCGCACAACGGACGGCCCTTCTGCGTAAAACAGTTCCATTCCGATTTTGACAAAAGGCTTTTCCTCTGTAAAACGGTCAAGGAAAGCCAGGGTCTTTTCCCGGTTTTCAAAATCCAGAGCAACGATAACGTCCTTGCCCATCAATGCGCGCCTCCTATGATATCGTTAAGATCAGAGATGCCGTACCGCTCCATCACGGCGGGCAGATCCCGGATGATGGTACGGCAGGCATAGGGTTCCACCAGGTTTGCAGCGCCTACGCCTACAGCAGTGGCGCCGGCGAGCATGAGCTCCAGTACGTCCTCGGCGGAACTGACGCCGCCCATTCCCACAATGGGGACCCTGACTGCCTGATAGACCTGATAGACCATCCGTACGGCCAGCGGGAAGATCCCCGGGCCGGACATGCCGCCGGTTCCGTTTTTCAGGACCGGTGAGCGGCGCTTCAGATCGATCCGCATGCCCGGCAGGGTGTTGATGAGACTCACGCCGTCCGCGCCGGCGTCCTCGCAGGCTTTTGCCACGGAAGCGATGTCTGCGGCGGCGGGAGACAGCTTCAGGATGATCGGTTTTTTCGTCACGGAACGGACCGCCCGTGTTACTGCGGCGGCGGAGCATGGGTCCGCTCCGAAGGCGGCGCCTCCTCCGTGGACATTTGGGCAGGAGATGTTGACCTCCAGCCACCCGACCTGTTCCTGCGCGTCCAGTTTTGCGCACACCTCAGCATACTCCTCAACGGAGAAACCGCTGACATTGGCCATGACCGGCTTATGAAAGACCCGTTTCAGCCGGGGAAGTTCCTCGGCGATAACGGCATCCACACCGGGATTCTGCAGTCCGACAGCGTTCAGCATGCCCCCGGCGTACTCAGCGATGCGGGGCGTGGGATTGCCGAAACGCGGTTCCCGGGTGGTTCCCTTGAAGGAGAAGGTGCCCAGGATGTTGATGTCGTACAATTCCGCAAACTCATATCCGTAGCCAAAGGTCCCGCTGGCGGGAATGATCGGGTTGTCCAGGCGGATGCCGCAGAGGGTAACGGATGTGTTTACCATACGATCTCCTCCTTCTCCAGGACAGGCCCGTCCCGGCAGATCCGTTTGCTTCCGTACTTTGTCCGGCAGGTACAGCCCATGCACGCGCCGAATCCGCAGCCCATGCGTTCCTCAAAACTGAACTGGCCGGAGGTGCGGCAGGCATCGTATACCGCGTGGAGCATGGGCCCCGGACCACAGGTGTACAGGTAGCTATACTGACCGGCTTCCGCCATTCCGTCCGTTACCAGACCAGGGATCCCGGCGCTGCCGTCGGCGGTGGTGAGGATCACCTCGGCGCCGAGGGCACGGAAGGCGTCTTCCAGAAAGACTTCGGCGGAGCGGTTGAACCCCAGAACAGCGGTAACGTGTTTCCCGGAAGCGGCAAGCCTCTTGGCCAGGCCGTACAGGGGAGGGATCCCCACACCTCCGCCTGCCAGCAGTGGCCGCTGCCCGCTGCGGGAGGTGTCAAAACCGTTGCCCAGGCCGGTCAGAACATCCAGCCGGGAACCGGCGGACATTCGGGTCAGGGCATCTGTCCCTCTGCCGAGAACTTTGTAGATCAGGGTCAGGCTCTCCCCGTCCCAGTCACAGACGGAGATGGGACGGCGGAGGAAGAAACCGGGCAGCCTGATGTCCACAAATTGCCCCGGCGCTGTTACGGCGGAAGTATCGCCCTCCAGAACCAGACGGTAGATCCCATCGGCCAGCCGGGCGTTTTCGGTTAAGGTAAAAATGACCTGTTTCATTCAGCAGCCGCCCCTTTCAATCGGATCTCATCCCACCAGGCGAGATGCCCGTCTGCCGCCGTCAGCAGGCAGCGGCCCTGGACCTGCCACCCGGCAAAGGGCGTGGCGCGGCCCATGGAAAGGAAGTCTTCCGGGTCGATCGGATAACGGTCGCTGAGATCAAAGACGGTGACGCCGGTGTCTTCCGGGATCCGGAAGCGGCGGCAGGGGGCATCGTGGAGGAGTTCCATCAGCCGCGGAAAGGAGATGACCCCGGTCCTGACAAGATATGTGTAGAGGAGGGGAAAAGCGGTTTCCAGGCCCACAACGCCCATGGCGCTCTTCTCCAGACCGCGGCTTTTCTCCTCTGCACTGTGAGGGGCATGGTCTGTGGCGATCATGTCGATGGTGCCGTCTGCCAGTCCTTCCAGGAGGGCTTCCCGGTCGGAGGAATCTCTCAGCGGCGGGTTCATTTTGAAGCGGCCGTCCTCCTGCAGACGGGAATCATCGAGAAGCAGATAGTGAGGAGCGGTTTCACAGGTGACATCCAGCCCGTCGGCCTTTGCCCGGCGGATCAGGCTGACGCTTTCCTTTGTGGAGATATGACAGACATGGTATCCGCAGCCTGTCTGCCGAACCAGTTCCAGATCCCGCCTGATCTGGCCCCATTCGCTCTCGGAGCAGATGCCCCGATGTCCGTGAAGACGGGCGTATGAGCCGTCATGGATGTATCCGCCCCTCAGGAGGGAGTTGTCCTCGCAGTGGGCAACGATCAGCTTTCCCAGACGCTTCGCCTCCAGCATGGCGGCGCGCATCATGTCTTCGTTCTGAACGCCTTTCCCGTCGTCGGAGAAGGCGACCACCCGGGGGGCTATCGCTTCCATATCAGCCAGCAGCTCGCCTCGCTCACCCTTCGTAATGGATCCGTAAGGGAGGACGCGGATCACCGCGTCACGCTCGATGATATCCAGCTCCTGCCGCAGCGTTTCCACGCTGTCCGGAACAGGATTCAGGTTCGGCATGGCGCATACTGCCGTATAACCGCCGTGAGCTGCCGCAAGAGAGCCCGTCCGAATCGTTTCCTTATAAGAAAAACCCGGTTCCCGAAGATGTACATGTACATCGACGAAACCGGGTAATATGACCAGTGAAGAGGCATCAACGCTTTTGGGAAGTGCCCCGCTGAACCGGGAAACGGAGTCAGCGAAGGAAAGAGCAGCGTCAGTAGGGACAAAAGCACCCTGGCGGAAGGACTTTGCTTTCCGGAAAACGATAGTCACGCTTACCGCCCCTTTCTCCCACAAATTTTCAAAATCGTATCATGGGACCGGGGGATTGTCAAGACGGAAAGACCGGCCATGATTCGGGAGAGGGTGACAGAACTTTCCTGAGGCATGCCGGGCGGGGAGGAAAAGTGCCTGTGGAAAAGGGATACAGACCGGCGCAAAACCGTCAGGTATACATAACAAATATTTTTTTCGGGCGGTATCAGGGGGGAGGGAAAAACCGGACGGTTGCTGTTGTAACGTTCTTTTCTCCGTGATATAATTTACTATCATAGAATACTGTCTGCTGGGGGAGGAAAACGATCGTGACGAACGGTGAGACTTGTTTTCAGAACGGTGAACGCTGCTACAGCGGGAAAAACTACGAGGAAGCGGTCAGATGGTACCGCCTCGGTTCCCAGCAGAATCACGCCAAGTGCCAGAATATGCTGGGGATCTGCTACTATACGGGCAACGGTGTTCCGCAGGACTATGCCGAGGCTGTCCGCTGGTTCCGGTCCTCTGCTGCCCTTGGATGGCATGTGGCGCAGAACAACCTGGGCAACTGCTGTTATAACGGGGAAGGCACAGCGCAGAACTATGCGGAGGCGGTCAGGTGGTATCAGGAGGCCTCCCGCCAGGGGAATCCGGACGCGCAGAACAATCTGGGCAACTGCTACTACAATGGAAAGGGCGTTGCCAGAGACTATGCCCAGGCGGTGACCTGGTATCAGGCCGCAGCCCGGCAGGGACATGCCTGGGCAAATTACAATCTGGCCAACTGCTGCTACAACGGAAAAGGTGCGGCCCAGAATTACACTGAGGCGGTCAGGTATTACACCGCTGCGGCGCAGAAGGGAAACATGAACGCCCAGAACGCCCTGGGAAACTGTTTTTATAACGGGAGAGGCGCGGCTCAAAACTTTGCGGAAGCCGTAAAGTGGTATGATAAAGCCGTAAAGCAGGGATATCACTGGGCCCAGTACAATCTGGCCAACTGCTATTATGACGGCAGGGGCGTTGCCCGGAATTATGCGGAAGCGGTCAGGCTCTATACCGCGGCGGCGCAGCAGGGAAACGCAGACGCCCAGAATGCGTTGGGAAACTGCCTCTATTCCGGCAACGGTACGGAAAAGAATTATGAAGAAGCGGTCAGATGGTACCAGGCTTCAGCCCGGCAGGGACATCAATGGGGCCAGTACAACCTGGCCAACTGCTACTATAACGGCAAGGGCGTTCCCAGGGATTACGGGGAAGCGGTAAAGCTGTACGAACTGTCCGCCCGGCAGGGAAACGGCGACGCACAGAACCGGCTGGGACTCTGCTATCACTGGGGCAACGGCGTTGAGAAAGATCATGCCGAGTCGGCCAGATGGTTCCTGGAATCTGCCAGGTCGGGGTTCCACTGGGGGCAGAACAACATCGCCAACAGTTACTACAACGGGGACGGCGTAGAGCAGAATTTTGAGGAAGCTGTAAAGTGGTATGCCGCCGCTGCCCGTCAGGGAAACTCGGAGTCTCAGAATTCCCTGGCTAACTGCTATTATGCCGGCCGGGGAGTGGCTCAGGATTACGCTGAGGCTGTCCGCTGGTACACTGAGTCGGCCAACCAGGGCTACGCATGGGCGCAGAACAACCTGGGCAACTGCTATTACAACGGCAAGGGCGTTGCCCAGGACTATGCGGAAGCCGTGAGATGGTATACCGAGGCAGCCCGCCAGGGCAACTCGGAAGCACAGAACAATCTGGGCAACTGCTACTACAACGGGAAGGGAACCGAAAGGAATTACGCGGAGGCCGTAAAGTGGTATACCAAGGCAGCCAGGGAAGGTCACGCCTGGGCTCAGTGCAACCTGGCATATTGCTATCGCAACGGGCTCGGAGTGGAACAGGATCTGCAGGAAGCCGCCCGGTGGTACAGAGAGTCCGCGCGCCAGGGGAATGAGACAGCTCAGGAAGGGCTCCGGGCTCTGGAAGCAGATCCCGTTTCGGAAGAGAAGGGAAATGAATCCGGCGAAGAGGCCGTGACGCCTGCCAGGACCGGAGATAAGAAGGACAACCAGTCTCTGGAGGAACTGCTGGCTGAGCTGGAGGAGATGACAGGACTGGCGGGAGTCAAACAGCAGGTGCGCACCCAGGTCGCCCAGATCCGGGTGGAGCAGATGGCGAGGGAGAAAGGGCTGGACGTTTCAAAGGCGGAGATGCCGTCCCGCCACATGGTATTCACGGGAAATCCGGGAACCGGGAAGACCACGGTCGCCAGACTGCTCGGAAAGATCTACGGCGCATTGGGCGTCCTGTCTAAGGGAGACGTGTTTGTAGAGTGCACCAGAGCGGATCTGGTGGCGGAGTTCATCGGTCAGACGGCGCCGAAAGTGAAGAAAAAGGTGAAGGAGGCCAAGGGAGGCATCCTGTTCATCGATGAAGCCTATTCCCTCTACAGGGATGACGATCCCAAGGACTTCGGGAAGGAAGCCATCGATACGCTGATCCAGTGCATGGAGAACGAACGGCAGGATCTCATCGTCATTCTGGCCGGCTATACCAGAGAGATGCATCACATGCTCCAGCACGCAAATCCGGGGCTGAAGAGCCGCGTCCGTACGGAGATACGGTTTGAGGACTATTCTCCGGAGGAGCTGTATGCGATTTTCGAAAGCATGCTGGCCAGACAGGGAAAGCACATCTCGGCGGACGCCGGGGAGGAGACCCGGGGACTGCTTGCCAGGCTTTCCCGGGATCCGGACTTCGGAAATGCCAGAGGCGTGCGGAACCTGATGGAGACCATGCTGGAAAAACAGCAGCTGCGGCTGGCCGGTATGGCGGATTTCTCGGAAGAGGACTATTTTACCATACGGATGGAAGACGTTCAGGCAGCTGCCAGCGCCGGCAAGATCAAGGGACGGAAGTCCGTACAGGAACTTCTGGACGAACTGGATCACATGGTCGGCCTGGACAATGCGAAAAAGGAGATCCGCAAGCGGGTCGCGGCCATTCAGGTGGCTGAGATGGCAAAGAAGGCGGGCGTGAAGCAGGGTGCCGGTACTGTCTCACCCCATATGGTCTTTACCGGGAACCCCGGCACGGGAAAGACCACCGTCGCCCGTCTGGTGGGTCAGATCTACGGCGCGATGGGCATCCTCCCGAAAGGCGAGCTGTTTGTGGAATGCTCCAGAGGCGACCTGGTAGGCACCCATGTGGGAGAAACCGCTCCCATGGTCCAGGAAAAAGTCCGGGAGGCCATGGGCGGCGTCCTGTTTATCGACGAGGCATACTCTCTGTACAAATCGGATTCCGGAAATGACTTCGGCCAGGAGGCCGTCGACACGCTGATCCAGTGCATGGAAAACAACAGAGGGAACCTGGTGGTGATTCTGGCCGGATACACCGGGGAGATGCGCGATATGCTCCAACACGCCAACCCGGGACTGAAGAGCAGGATCAGTACGGAGGTCGAATTTGACGACTATACCGTGGAGGAATTCACGAAGATCTTCCGCGCGATGCTGGAGGAAAGCGGTCTCCGTCTGCGCGATGACGCGGACGACGCGCTCCTGACAGAACTGTTTGCTCTTTGCGCCGAAGATCCGGATTTCGGAAATGCAAGGGGTGTCCGGAACACGCTGGAGAAGGTGGTGGACGCCAGAAACACCCGCCTGTTTGAACAGTCACAGGGAGGGACCGAACTGAGCAGGGAGGATTTTGAGACGATCGCCCCGCAGGATGTGCAGACGGTTCTGGACGAGATCAGAGCCCGGCCGAAAAAGCCGGCACGCCCGCACATAGGATTCTGACAGGCTGAAAAGCGGATAGAAGAACAGAGGGTACCTGCGCGGCAGGTACCCTCTGCTGTTTTGTATCAGGTCATTTTTCGATGATTCCCGCCCGCTGGAGAGCCAGGACCAGGATGGGGATCAGAACGATGTGGAGGAGCAGTGCCGGCCATGCCTTGATAAAGTGGGCCGACAGAAACATGGCCATGGTATAGGTCCCTTCTCTGGCGCCGAGACCGTACAGCACCACGTTGGCGATTCCGGAGACCACCCGGCCCAGAAGCATGGCAGCGACCAGCGTTACATAGATGTACGGAGTACGCCGGGGCAGCCTGCGATAGAGAAAACCCGTGATCAGGCCGTATGCCGCCAGTTCAAAGGCCATCGCCACGAATGTGGGGTAAGCCGGGATGTGGAACAGTACGTGCCGCAGAGGAGGAGCGATGAAGCCCACCGCCATAGCCCACCAGGGTCCGCACAGAAAGCCCGCCAGAAGAACGGGGATATGCATGGGACTGAAGAGCTGGGCGATCTGCGGGATCTGGCCTGTCAGAAACGGCAGGATCTGGCACAGGGCGAGACACATGGCGGCATAGACCAGATTCAGCGTCCTGCGGTGCTTAGCAGCAGTCATAAAACAACCTCCCCGACCGGATCAGGCTTTGGGATAGGCCAGCTGATCTTCCGTCCAGCCGGCGATCAGATCGGCATACCAGGCGCAGCAGGCCTTGGCGGCATCCAGATCGAGGTTGACATAATTTCCGCACTCAACGGGGCTTCCGCCGGGCATGGGGCCGTCGTAGGCGGCACCTTCGGCAAAACAGCGCTGGAGCAGGGCAATGGCCTGGGCATTGGAAAGCAGGGTCCCGTCGAAGAGAAAATAGAAACCGGTCTGGCAGCCCATAGGGCCAAAATAGATGACGGCTTCCTTCTCGGGGCTGTTGCGGAGGATCGTGGCCATCAGATGCTCCAGAGAGTGCATCTCCGAATTGGACAGCAGGTCACCGGTATTCGGTTTCTTGAACCGCAGATCAAAGGCGACCACGTCGCCGTCACGGCGCCCCAGATAAAGGCCGGGGACCAGAACGGTGTGATCAATGGAAAAGCTGGCAATGCGTTTCATAGTAATTCCTCCAGATGATCGATAAATTTCAGAACGACGACGTTCAGCTTCTCCATGGCAGCGGGGAAATTGAAGGTGTAGTCGTTGTCGCCGAAAAGACAGTCGGATACGGATTTGATCGCCATAAAGGGGACGCCGCTGCGCAGGCAGACGTGAGCCACGGCTCCTCCTTCCATCTCACACAGAAGAGGATGGAAGAACTCGGCGATATGGCGGGCGCGGGGCGTATCGGTAGCGAACCAGTCACCGGTGGCTACCAGGCCGGTGCGGTAGGGAAAGCCGGTGGCGTCCATGGCGGCCCTGGCCTTATCCGGCCAGGAGGCGGGAAAGACCTTCCGCCCGACTGTGGCTACCACGCCCTCCATGTCAGGCCCGTCCACGGCACTGGTATCGAAATCATGCTGAACGAAACCCTCTGCAAGGACCAGCGTGCCGATGGGGACGTTTTCAAAACACCCTGCCACACCGGCATTGATGATGAGATCCGGATGATAGAGAGTGATCAGCAGCTGGGTGGCCATGGCGGCGTTCACCTTGCCCACACCGCCGCAGCAGGCGATGACATTGGGGCGAATCCGGTAGAACTCCACACCGGATACGGTTTGAAGAAGGGGCGTTTCATCACCATGAAGCATGCTGGAGATCTCTCCGCGCATGGCATAATACAGAGCGATGGTCAAGGATGATCGACTCCTTTCCAAAAAAAGAATAATATATTGAGCATAACAAGCAATATAGTAATGAAAATTGGAAGAAGGGATTCTTGCGGGCTCTGCATCAGAGAGCGCGCAGATAGGAGGGGCGCAGGCCGTGGCCCAGCATGCCCTGGTGGACCCGGGCCAGAAGGGCCTCCCGGTCGGCGTTCAGGGTACCTTTCAGGGTCAGATAGTTGCTGGCATGATTCATGCGGAAAACGCTCCCCTCACTGTCGATGTGGTGAAGGAAGATCTCGGTTTCCCGGAGGATGTCGGCGGCTCCGGGAACAAGGAAACTCCCGTCCCGAACCCACCGCTCGAGCGGGGTGCCGGGCTCCACCATCAGCGTAAGCAGACCGATATACTCAGGCTTCATGGCGGAAAGAGCCTGGGCAGTGCCCATGGCATGGTCTTCCAGCAGATCCAGGCTTCCCAGACCGGAGATGGCGGTGACGCTCAGCGCAAGACCGCAGCGGCGGGCTTTCTGCCCCGCAGAAATGATGGAAGCGGCATTGTGTCCCTTATTCATTTTCTCCAGCACAGCGTCGCAGCCGGACTCCAGACCCATATAGACCATGGCCAGACCGGCGGCGCGGAGCGCGCGGAGTTCCTCTTCAGAGCGGATATGGATGCTGGTGGGGGAGGCATAGCAGGTGACCCGCCGGCATTCCGGAAACAGGCTGTATACCCAGCCGAGTATTTCCAGCATCTGATCGGCAGGACGCATGAGAGCGTCGCCGTCAGCCAGAAAGACCCGCTCTACCCGCCGGTAGACCTGCCGGGCCGTTTCAAGATCCTCCCGGATCTCTTCCATAGGGCGAAGAGAAAAATGCTTGTCATCGTACATGTCGCAGAAAGCGCAGCGGTTGTGGCTGCATCCGTATGTGACCTGTATGATGAGGCTGTATGCCTCGCTGGGAGGACGGTAGACTTTTCCTTTGTATCTCATTGCGGCTGCTCCTTCTCTGGATCGATCCGCATCACAGGATCTGCTCCATGGTGATTTTTTGAGTGGACATGCCCATGTTCCGGTAGAAAGCCATGGCGGAATCGTTTCCCTGCCACACGTTCAGGGTCACGTTGTAGCAGCCGGAAGAGCGGGCAAAGTCCACCGCGTGATGGTAGAGCAGCCGGCCGACGCTGCGGCCCCGGCACTTCTCATTCACGCAGATATCGTCGATATACAGCGTTCTGGCGTCAGTGAATATGGCGTCGCTGTGCTGCTGAAGCTGGCAGAAACAGTGTCCCAGAACGGATCCGTCTTCAGCCTCGGCGACAAAGACGGGGGAATCAGGATCCTGAAACAGGAGGATCAGGTCGCCGGCGCTGTATTTGACGGCGGGACCGCGAAACAGATCCGGCCGGATATTGTGATGGACCATATTGACCTGGACAAGCAGGTCCAGAATGGCGGGAATATCGCCCTCCCGCGCAGGCCTCACAGTAATCATGACGACATCAGGTTTGAGCCGATAACGGCCTGAGCCAGACCGGCGTCGGCAAAGTCGAACAGCAGAATACCGTAGCGGCTGCCTCCGGTCAGAGGTTCTGCGAGGAAGAGCTCATTCATTTCCGCGGCGAAAGAACGGGGGTGAGGCAGCTTTCCCTGAGCCGTACTGAGGAAATTCAGACAGAAGGTGTTTTCAGAAGCGACGGGGTTCCGCATCGTATAGAGAACGGCGTTCCATTTGTCGGGAACGGAATAGTGATACCGGTCCTGAACCGCCAGGGTGAAAGCGCCGTTGCCGGCAATGGCGACAGGGTTGTCGAGGACTGCGGGATCACCCTGATCCGCCCAGTTGAAATCCAGCCCCACGGCGCCTTCATATCTGCGGCAGAACACGATGCGGCCCCGCACCTCGCCCAGAGAGGGGATCCGGTTTTCAATGAACCAGCGGTCGGGCTTTTCGGAGATCTTCTTTTCCAGCAGTTCCCGCACAGCGTCCGGATCATCACCGGACCGCTCCGGCTTCACACAGAAGATGACTGTTTCACTGGGGTGAGCTTCCAGAAAAGCCAGAGTGTCGGCCACTGCGCTGTCATAGGTCAGAGCCCTGCTCCAGACAGGAGCGCCGGTCCGGCAGGTGCCGAAGGCGTGGATCAGTTCAAGACCGTCGCCTGCCCGGTTCAGCGCAACGCGGACATCCAGGTAGCGGTAGCCGTTCTCCAGCTGCCGGGCAATGGAGGTGTCCTGATCCTGAAGAAAGTAGGCCGGGAAAATGAACCGGGTGCCGCTGTCATGGGTGCCGGGGATATTGATGAGACTCAGCGGCCTGTCATCCCCGATCTGCGCCATCCAGTCTGTACTGCCTCCGCTGCCGCCGTCGCGTCCGCCGGGATAAAGAAGGCCGGTACAGTACAGGACTGCCGCCAGAAGGATCGTGGCCGGGAGGAGCCAGAGAAAACGGAGGCCCCGCCGGTTTCTTCCTGTGTATGTTCGCATATTCACCCTCCTCCATGCTGTGGGTCGATACTACTTTACAGAGCTTGGAATATGGAATTCCTGCAGATCATCCAGACGCAGGATCCCCAGCGCGCCGCCGAAGCAGCAGCCGCAGTCTATGGAATAGTGCCTGCCGTCGCGGCAGATCCGCCGTCCGGGAGTGGGGAGATGTCCGGTGACCAGCCAGCGATCCGGAAAGTAACTGTCCTGACAGGCGGGAACTGTGAAGAGGGTGCTCTCCACCCCGTAATCAGCCAGGGGCTTTCCGGGAATGAACGGTTCAAAACCGGCGTGGACCAGGACGAAATCCCGGCCGCCGGCAGAGACTTCTTCATACAGGGAAAACTCTCCCAGATAGTCGAGGATATCCTCCTGCCCGGTCCGGGAGAGACGGCGGAACGCCTCAAGGGTCACACCGCCGCCGTTCTGCATCCAGAAGGCGTGTGCCAGCAGGTCTTCCGCCGTCAGATAGCTGCCGGCGTTGCCGGCGGTAATCTCGACAGCCAGTCGGGTCAGGACAGACGCCGCCATATACTCATGGTTGCCCAAGAGAGGGATCACATTGGGCCGGTCCATCATGTCCCGGAGAAGGCGGACGGGTTCGGGTCCCCGGTCCACCGCATCGCCGAGCACATAGATGGTATCGGACGGGGAAAAGGAGATGGCGTCCAGCGCCCGGAGCCAGGCGTCGTAACAGCCGTGGAGGTCGCTGACTGCATAGATCATGGGCCGCACCTCCCTCAGAGATCCAGAGCGCGCTGCCGGGCGGCAAACCGGTGATAATAGACCAGCGTCAGGATCGAGCAGAGAAGCCAGCCGGCAGGGTATCCCATAATGATCGGCAGGACGGTATTGGAGATATAGTGGGACATGATATAAAGATAGATCTGCCGGAACACCACGAAAGAACAAAGCATCATGATCATGGGAGCACGGCTGTTCCCCGCGCCCCGCAGAGCGCCGGAATAGACCTGGTTGACGCAGCAGAGGACGTACAGAGGGGAAATGCAGCGGAGCATCATGGTCCCGTAGCGTATCACCTCAGGTTTGGCGTTGAAGAAAGCGGTCAGGCGGGGGGCAAAAACGATCACAGGGATCATCAGGATCACCGTCATCCCCAGAGACAGGAGAATGGCGCGCCGGGTGCCCTTGTGAGCTCTTTCTGCGTCTCCGTACCCCAGATTCTGCCCCACGAAGGTGGTTGCCGAAAGAGCGAGGGACTGCATGGGAAGGAACATGATCTGATCGATCTTGGTATAGGCGGTCCAGCCGGACATGCAGTCGGCACCGAAGTGATAGATATACCCCGTGACGAAGATGTTGGAAAAAGCGGTAACGGCCATCTGCAGGGCGGCAGGCAGTCCGACTTTCAGGATCCGGCGAAGCAGATCCCAGTGGACGGCGAGCTGCCGGGGGATCAGACGGATGCAGGACTGATACCGCAGCAGGACGAACAGGACCAGCAGGGCGGACACGCCCTGGGCGATGATAGTGGCGAGAGCTACTCCCCGGACGCCCATATGGAGGCGGAGAACGAAAAACAGGTCCAGGACCGTGTTGAGACCGGCGGATACGATGAGAAAATGGAAAGGCCGCCTGCTGTCACCCACGGCACGGAGGATGGAAGCCCCCATGTTATAGATCAGCAGACCCGTAATACCGGAAAAATAGATGGAAAGGTAAGCGGTGGATTCCGGCATGACCTCCGGCGGCGTATTCATCAGCCGGAGAAAGACGGGCGCCAGCCCCAGCCCCACGGCTGTAAAGAGAACGCACATTACAATAGTTACCACAGCGGCGGTATGGACAGTCTGAGAGACTTTGTCATGCTTGCCGGCGCCGTAATACTGACTGATCACCACACCAGCTCCGTTTCCCAGACCGATGAAGAATCCGATCAGCATATTCACGATGGGGGAAACGCTCCCGACAGCGGAAAAGGCCTCATTGGATACATAGTTTCCAACGACCCAGGTATCCACCATGTTGTACATCTGCTGGAATACGTTTCCCGCCAGCAGGGGAAGAGCGAAAAGGATCAGGTGGCGGGTGATGCTGCCCTGAGTCATATCCACATCATAGCGCCCGCGCCGGGTCAGCTGAGCCATGGCAGCCTCATCATCCTTCCCCAAATAATATACCTTATATTAATATCACAGAATGAGTCTTTTTTCCACCCCCTTCCCGCAGAAAAGTGAGATGGCGGTTTCCGATTCATTGACAGACCGCCGAAAAGACGGTACAATTTTCAGGAACAATTTTTTTCCGGCCCGGTCCGCCAGAGCGTGCGGCGGGACGGCAGGGGGGATTACAGATGCTGAGAAAAGAAAACCGGTATGAGCGCGGACGCCACTGTCTTCTGGTGGTGGCCCTGTTCAGCGCGGTAAACGCCGCCCTGACGCTGGCCGGAGCGGAACAGTATTTCCTGTTCTCCGGGTTTGCGGTCTACGTCCAGAGCATCTTCTGCCGCAGCGCTTACGAAGAGACCGGAGCTGTCGGCCATCTGATCATCGGGATCGCATCCGCGGTGCTGGTCATCGGGCTGCTCTGCCTTTGCTGGGCGATGGCCAGAACAAAGAAGGGATGGATCCTGGCCGGTCTGACGCTCATGGTGCTGGATACCCTGGTCCTTCTGTACTGCTGCGTGGTGTTCGACGCGTGGAGCGACTGCCTGCTGGACTTCATTTTCCACGGGCTTATCCTGCTGGAGATGACAGTCGGAGCCGCTTCCGTGGCAGACGGACCTCTCTTCGAAAGGCGGAAGGAGAACATCGATACCTGGAACCGCCGCAGGAAATACTGAATCGGCCTCTGCAGGCTGAAAACGGGCTGAAAAAGTTGGAAAAACGCCGTATTTTTCTGTTGACAAACTTGACAGCCGCTGATAAACTGTTTAAGCCGCTTTGAATGGGTCCAAAGGGCCGGCTGAAAAACCGGACACCCCCGATAGCGAGACCGTAATAAAGGAAAGGCAGGTGCACAAGGTATGCAGGCAATCATCATGACCGGTGGCAAGCAGTACAACGTCTCTGAGGGCGATACGCTGTTCATCGAGAAGCTGAACGCGGAGGCCGGTGAGGACGTGGTGTTCGACCAGGTTCTGGCCATCGTTGACGGTGAGAACACCAAGTTCGGCACTCCCGTGGTGGAGGGCGCGAAGGTTGACGCCAAGGTCGTCAAGAACGGCAAGGGCAAGAAGATCCGCGTGTTCAAGTATGCTCCCAAGAAGGGCTACCGCAAACGTCAGGGCCATCGTCAGCCCTATACCAAGGTTGAGATCGGCAAGATCTCTTTCTAAGGAATCAGCATGACGAGTGTAACGTTCCTCACAGAGGAAGGACGCATCAACGGGTTTGATGCAGAGGGTCACAGCGGATATGCCGAGGCGGGCGAAGATATCGTCTGCGCGGCGATCACCAGCGCGGTGCGTCTCATCGACGCCACCATAAACGAGGTGATGGGGCTGTGCGCATCGGTGAAAGTCGATGAAAAGAGCGGATCCATCGCATTCCGCCTGCCGGGGGGACTCTCCCAGACAGCGGAGAGCACCTGCCAGGCACTGCTGGCAGGCCTGATGGTTTATCTGACCGAACTTCACGACGAGTATCCGGAAAACGTCGAAGTGATGGAGGGCTGAGTCCTCCTGTTCCCTCGATCATCTTACAGAAAGGATGGTACTGACAATGCTTCATATCGGTCTGCAGTTTTTCGCCCATAAAAAAGGTATGGGCTCCACCAAGAACGGCCGTGATTCCATGTCCAAGCGCCTTGGTCCCAAGCGCGCTGACGGGCAGCACGTTCTGGCCGGTAATATTCTGGTGCGCCAGCGCGGCACTCACATCCACCCCGGCAAGAACGTAGGTATCGGAACCGACGATACCCTGTTTGCCAAGGCGGACGGTGTGGTGCGCTTTGAGCGGCTGGGCAAGGATCGTAAGCAGGTCTCTGTTTACCCTGCCGAGTAAAAAGAAAAAGAGGCGCAGCCAGCAGGCTGCGCCTCTTTTCAACCGGCATAAAGAACCCGGCGGTACCCGTCTCACAGGCAGAGCGGGATACCGCCGGGTTTTTCTGTCATCGCTGGTATTCGAATTCCAGATTGTACATGGAGACGATGTCGCCGTCCTGGATCCCCATCTCCTCGAGCCGGTCGAACAGGCCGGAGGAACGGAGCTGCTTGTCGAAATACATGCGGCTCTCGTAGTCGGAGAAGTTGATGTTGGACATGAGCCGCTGGAGCCAGGGGCCTTCCACCAGCCAGGTGTTGTCCTCCTTCCGGATGCTGAGAGGCTCGGAGGTGTCGATCTCCGGAGGCCGGGGTACGTACTCCGGTTCGTAGACAGCGACGGGAGGGAGATCCGCAAGGCGTTTTCCGATCCTCTGGATCAGTTCCCGGGTGCCCTGGTGAGTGGCGGCGGACATGGCAAAGAACTCGTAGCCCTGCTCTTCAACGTGGGCCCGGAGAGCGTCAAGGGGAGCGGTGTCGGAGAGAAGATCCGTTTTGTTGGCCACCACGATCTGGGGGCGTGTAGAGAGCTCCACGCTGTATTCGCGCAGTTCTTCGTTGATCGCCTCAAAGTCGGCGACAGGATCCCGGCCTTCACTGCCGGACACATCCACCAGATGGACCAGCAGACGGCAGCGGTCGATATGGCGCAGGAAGTCGTGGCCGAGGCCGGCACCTTCGCTGGCACCTTCAATGATCCCGGGAATATCCGCCATGACGAAGCTGACGCCCTCATCCACATAGACCACGCCCAGGTTCGGGTAGAGAGTGGTGAAATGATAGTTGGCGATCTTGGGGTGAGCCTTGCTGACAACGCTCAGAAGGGTGGATTTTCCCACGTTGGGGAAACCGACCAGTCCCACGTCGGCCAGCAGCTTCAGTTCCAGGACCACGTCATGGGACTCGCCGGGGAGGCCGGCCTTCGCAAAACGCGGCACCTGGCGGGTGGGAGTGGCAAAATGCTGGTTTCCCCAGCCGCCGCGTCCGCCCCTGCAGAGCACGAAGGGCTCGTCATCTGACATGTCCTTGATGATCTCGCCGGTCTCGGCGTCCCGGATCAGCGTACCCCGGGGTACCCGGATGGTGAGGCTCTGGCCGTCTTTTCCGGATTTGCGGCCGCCCTGGCCGTCCACTCCGTTGGAGGCCACATACTTCCTCTTGTACCGGAAATCCATCAGGGTGGACATGTTGTCGTCCACCTGAACGATGATGGAACCGCCGTCTCCTCCGTCTCCGCCGTCAGGGCCGCCGGCGGCCACATATTTTTCGCGGTGAAAAGCTACTGCGCCGTTTCCACCATTTCCGGCCCGGCAGGTGATCCTTGCCTTATCGATGAATGTGTTTGCCATCTATGTGATCCTCCTTGGAGTCGAAGGCCCCGTTCGTCAGTTTGCCATATTCTATCGGAAAAACCGGCCGCCGTCAAGTACGGGGGGAAAGGGGGAAACCATCCGGGAAAAGGAAAAGCGCAGCGCTCTGCGCCGCGCTTTGCTCCTGTGCGGGGAAGGGCCCCGCCGTTACCATCTGCGGGAACTCTGCATCTTTTCCTTGACGGCTTTACCGGTCGGAGTAGCGGCAAGACCGCCCAAAGCGGTCTCCCGGAATTCCACCGGCATGCGGCGGCCTACCTGCCCCATGGCTTCGATGACTTCATCCACGTCGATGCGGCTGGTGATCCCCGCCATGGCCATGTCAGCCACGCTGACGGCATTGACCGCACCGATGACATTGCGCTTGACGCAGGGGACCTCCACCAGACCCGCCACCGGATCGCAGATCAGGCCCATGAGATTTTTCAGGGCCATGGCCACCGCGTGGCAGATCTGTTCTCCGCTGCCGCCCCGGACAGCCACCAGAGCGCCGGCTGCCATGGCGGAAGCGGTGCCGATCTCAGCCTGGCAGCCTCCGGACGCACCTGCGATGGATGCTTTCGAGGCGATGACCATGCCGATCCCGGCAGATGTATACAGGGCTTCCAGCACCTGCCGCTGACTCAGATCCAGCGGCAGAAGCACGGCGGGCAGGACGCCGCAGGCGCCGGCGGTCGGCGCTGCCACGATCCGGCGCATGCAGGCGTTGGACTCGGCCATGCTCAGCGCTTCGGCGATGACGCGGCTCACGTAGTCTCCGCACATGGACTCGCCCCGCAGATTGAACTGCCGCATCTTCATGCCGTCGCCGCCCACCAGGCCGCTGACGCTGCGGCGCTGACCGGTATAGGCATCGGCGGCATCCTGCATGGCCTGCCAGGTGATGAGCATTTTGGCCTTGGATTCTTCGGGGCTGACCTGACGGTCTTCCACGTCATCAGCCAGAACGACTTCCCAGAACGCCAGATGGTTTTCCTCCGCACGGAGGAGGATCTCATGCATCGAATTGAGAGCCATCGCTGTCATCCTCCTTATCATAATAGGTGACGGATGTGATACCCTCCAGCTGCCGCAGGAAGTCCACCTGATGAAGCAGGAGATGCTGATCCGTTTCAATGACCATCAGGGCATCGCCGCCTCTTCTGCGGCGGTTGACGCTCATGTTGGCAACGTTGACGCCCAGATGATTGAGGACGCCGGTGACCTCGGCTACGGCGCCGCTTTCATCATGGTTATGGATGACCAGTGTGTTGTAGTCACCGGTAAAGCCGACGTCAATGCCGTTGATCTTGTCCACCATGATGCGGCCGCCTCCGAGAGAGGAGGCCTGGATCGTCAGACGGCGCCCGCACTCACCCTCCGCCTCAATGATGGCAGTGTTGGGATGGGCGTCCGGAAGATCGATTTCATCAATGGTATACGCCAGTTCCTGGCGTTCTGCTTCTTCAAAAGCAAAAGGCAGACGCATGTCATCAGGCTTCATGCCCAGCAGTCCGCCTACCAGCGCCTTGTCGGTGCCGTGCCCCATGCCGGTCTCCGCGAAGGAGCCGTAGAGGTGGATGCGGGCGGTAAGAGGGCGGGTACCCAGCAGGGTACGTGTCATATAGCCGATGCGGGCGGCGCCGGCTGTGTGGGAACTGGAGGGCCCTACCATAACCGGCCCCAGGATATCAAACAGATCCACGGAACGATACCTCCTTTGGAGCGAAGTGTCCATGTTGAAATATTACCACTATTTACAGAGAAAAGCGAGAGCGGCGAGGGAAAAAAAGCTGAAGCCAGCGCTGTTACCCTCCGCTACTGGCGCCGGGCAGTACGGTATTCATCGCCGGGACGCCAGAAAGGACACGCGTCGGTCTGTGAGGCCAGAAAGCGTACCATATCATCCTCATCCAGATCCGCTTCGCAGACATAGTCGTCAAATTCCTCATCATAATCGAAAAACATGCAGGTTTCACATTTTCCACCCATTCGACTCACCTCCAGCCCATTCTAGCCAGCCGGCAGAGGGATTGTCAAGTGAAGTTGCAAACAGAACGAGAATCGTGTAAAATATTCAGACAACAAGGGAGCCGGCTTTGGCTTTTGTGGGAGAATTGTAACTTAATTGTAATGGAACAGGGATGAAAAGATGGAAATAACCGGTATAGTATGTGAATACAATCCCCTGCATATCGGCCACGCGCGGATGCTCCGGCAGCTGAGAGAGAGAGGAACGGACGCCATCGTGTGCGCCATGAGCGGCAATTTCGTCCAGCGGGGTGAGGCGGCGGTAGCCGATAAATCTGCCCGGGCAGAGATGGCGCTGCGCTGCGGCGCCGATCTCGTGCTGGAGATTCCTACCCCCTGGGCGACTGCCACAGCGGAAACTTTCGCGAGGGGCGGTGTGGGAGTCCTGCGCCGCACCGGTGTGGTGACGTCCCTCGCTTTCGGTGCGGAAGACGCTGACGTCGAAGCGCTGCAGCACGTCGCGGACGCGCTGGACAGCGAGGCATATCGTTCCGCCCTGAAAACGGTGCCGGAAGACGGCGCGACCTTTGCCGTCCGGCGCCAGAAGGCTGTCGCCGCCGTCCTGGGGGAAGAGCCTGCCGGACTTCTGAGCCGTCCCAACAATATACTGGCGGTGGAATACATCCGTGCTCTCCGGGGGACGGGTATCCGCCCCGTTGCCATTCAGAGGCAGGGAGCGGATCACGATGCGGAGGGGCCCGAACAGGACACGGTTTCGGCGGCATATCTGAGAAGGCTTCTGAAAGAGGAACGGGCTGAAGAAGCGCTGGGCTATATGCCGGAGGCTGCTGCCCGGATCCTGGAGCGGGAGATCCTGAGCGGAAAAGCTCCTGCAGATCTCCTGTCCTGCGATCGTGCCATTCTGGACCGTCTTCGCCGGATGAAAGAGGCGGAATGGGCCCGTTACGACCGGGGCGGAGAAGGACTGTACCATCGCCTGTTCCAGGCAGCAAGGGAAGCGGTATCAGTTGCCGACCTGCTGGAACGGGCAAAGACGAAACGATATCCCATGGCCAGACTGCGGCGAATGGTGCTGGCGGCGTGGCTGGAAACAGACGAGATTCCTGAAGAGATACCATATCTGCGGCTGCTGGCCGCCAGCGATACCGGACGGAAACTGCTCAGGCAGATGGGGGAGGCCCCCGTTCTGACCAAGGCAGCTGACGTGGCGAAACTGGGCGGACCGGCGGAGGAACTGTTCCGGAGGGAGAGCCGGTGGAGCGATCTGTATGCTCTGGCATGTCCTACGGTGCAGCCCTGCGGAGCGGACTGGCGTATCACCCCTGTGCTGACAGGAGCGGAAAAGGAGGAGAACAGTGAAAAAACTGCATATTCTGCCGTTTCTGCTGGCTCTGATCCTGCTGACGGCCTCCTGCGGAGCCGCTCCGGTCTCTCTCCCGGAGCGCGCGGACCGGGTGGATCTGCAGACAGGTGAAGTCGCCCTGACGGGCACGGTAGAGACCGAGGCCGGTCAGTGGAACTATGAGATCAGCATCTACACGATCACAGGTGAGCACTGTGCACAGGCTGATCCCGACCGGGTACTGGTCAGGCACAGTTATCAGCTGCCGAGCATGAGTGTTTCCGGATTCCAGGGCAAACGGCAGGGCGAAGTCCGGGAACTCGCCGAGCAGGTGGCCAACGGATTCAATATCTGGTACTATCAGAGGCTCCAGCAGGCCGGCAGCTGGTTTGATGAGATGTCCGTCACGGCGGAAGAAGACTATACGGCTTCAGCCGGGAATAGTAACAGCTGGCAGGGGGATTTCATTTACAGCGATACGACTGAACAGACCTTCTGGACCAACGGGAGACTGCTGTGCGTCACTTCTACGGAGTGCAGTTTTTCCGGAGGCGCTCATGCCATAACCCTGAAGAGTTCGGCAGGTTTTGACCTGAAGAACGGAGGACAGGTGACCCTGACGGACCTGACGGATGATCCGAAACAGATGAAGCGGACGGTCAGGGAGGAACTGGTACGGCAGGCGCAGGAGCGCCGGGCACCGGAAGACGATGAATATGCTGAGGGAAAAGTGGCCTTCTTCGATGACTGGGAAGAGACGCTGGATGACTGGATGGAGCGAACTGTGGTATTCAGCGATGACGGCATGCAGGTGATCTTCGGCGTGTACGATATTGCCGCCTTCGTTTACGGAGACCAGGTATTTACGATCCCGTATCAAATGATAGAGCCCTGCCTGAACAGTTACGGAAAGACCCTCCTGGATCTGGAATGACAGACTTCGGCGGGACGGCGAGAGCCGTCCCGCTGTTTTTTTCCCGCGCTCTTTACGGGAAAAGAAAATATATGATATAATACTTCAACATGCTTTGACAGGAGACTGGGTATGGCAAGATCCCGTCTACAACCAAAAACCAGGAAGCGCCGCAGAAGTCCTGTGCCGTTTCTGCTGGTGCTGTCCGCCGTACTGATCCTGGCTGTGGTGCTGAAGGAGCTCCGCAGCCCTGAAGGAGAGGGGGAGACGGCCAGACGGTCCGTGGAGGTCAACGACGGCGTCAACTGGATCTCGATCATACCCGCCGAAGGAGTGCCGGTCAGCGACCTGACGGAACAGGACTTCCGGGCGGAGGACGGAGTGATCCGCTATACGGGAACAAAGCACAGCGCCCGCCAGGGGGTGGACGTTTCTGAACATCAGGAGGAGATCGACTGGCACGCAGTCGCAGCAGACGGGATCGAATTCGCCGTATTGCGGCTGGGGTTCCGCGGAAACACGGAAGGACAGATCTACCCGGACGCCCGCTTTGAGGAAAACTACCGTGAAGCGACGCGGAACGGCATCGATACCGGCGTTTATTTTTTCTCTCAGGCGTTGGATGAAGCGGAGGCGGCCGCCGAGGCGGACTATGCGCTCCGGGTGCTGGACGGCAGGGATCTGGATCTGCCCGTATTCTTCGACTGGGAGCCGGCGGAGGAGCCCGGCGCCAGGACCGCGGATATGGATGGTGAGACCCTAACAGCCTGTGCGCAGGCATTCTGCCGCCGGATCCGGCAGGGGGGCTATCGTGCCGGGGTTTACTTCAATCGGCAGCAGGGCTACCATGATTACGATCTTTCCGCTCTGAAAGACTGCGTTTTCTGGGTCTCGGACCCCAATGACTGGACGGATTTCTATTATGCCGTTTCCATGTGGCAGTACAGTTTTGACGGATATGTGGACGGCATTCCCGGCCGTGTTGACCGGGATATGATCTTGGACTGACAGGAGGAAGGACATGCAGGCGATGCTGTTTCCCATGGACATGACGCTGAAGATGGTTCTCATCGTGGCCGTCGGCGTGTTTCTGGCCTCCTTCGTGGACGGGATAGCCGGAGGCGGAGGGATCATCTCCGTACCCACCTACTTTCTGGCGGGTCTGCCGGCACATCTGGCGCTGGGCACCAACAAGCTCTCCGCGGGGATCGGTACGGCGGTAGCGGTGGGCCGGTTCGTTAGGAGCGGTTATGTAAACTGGAAGCTGGGGATCCCCTCCGTTGCAATGGCTCTGGCAGGCGCCTTTCTGGGAACGAAACTGCAGCTGGCGCTGGATGAAAAGTATCTGAAGTGGCTGCTTCTCATCGTTCTGCCGATCGTGGCGCTGGTGGTGTTGCGCCAGCGGAAATTCCCGGAAGAGGCGGGGGAGATCGACGCGAAGAAGCAGATCGCCATCGTTTTGGCGGCATCTCTGATCGTGGGAGCCTATGACGGGTTTTACGGTCCGGGGACGGGTACGTTCCTGCTGCTGATCTTCTGCAACTGGGGCAAGCTGGATGTCCGTACCGCTGCCGGTAATGTGAAAGTGGTGAACCTGGCCAGCAACATCGGATCCATGTTCACGTCCCTGATGAGCGGAAAGGTATTCATCGTACTGGGCCTGATCGGTGCGGTGGCTTCCATTGCGGGCAACTTTATCGGATCCGGCCTTGCCATCAAGGACGGGTCCAGGATCGTCAGGCCGGTGGTGCTGGTAGTGCTTTGCCTGCTGGCGGTCAAGGTGATTTATGAGCTGATTGGAGGATAAAGTGAAAAAGACGATTGGTATCCTGGGCGGCATGGGGCCGCTGGCCACAGCAGATCTTTTCGAAAAGATCATACGGCACACGAAAGCGTCGAAGGACGGCGACCATGTCCGGGTGTTTATCGACAGCAACAGTTCCATTCCGGACCGGACAGCGGCGATCTTCGGGAAGGGACCTGACCCGGTAGAAGAGATGTCCTCTGCTCTCCGGAATCTGGAAAAGTGCGGAGCGGACTGCATCATCATGCCCTGCAACACGGCCCACTACTTTTTACCGCGGCTCAGAACGATGACGGACAGGCCGATCCTGAACATGCTGGAGATCACCGGCGAAAGCTGCGCAGACCGGTTTCCCGGGAAAAAAGCGGCGGTTCTGGCTACCAGGGGCACGCTGTCCACGGGCTTGTATGAGGACGCGCTGGAGAGAGCGGGAGTGGAATACATCATCCCGGACGATGCGGAGCAGGATGTGCTGATGCATTTGATCTACGATGTTGTAAAAGCTTCCCGCCCGATCGAACCGGAGCAGGAGACCTGGGCGGAGCTGCTGAACGGGCTCCGGAAGAAGGGGGCGGACTGCTTTATCCTGGGCTGTACGGAACTGCCTATTGTAGCCGCCACGCTGACGGAAGAAGGTCCCTTCGTGGACCCCACGGAGGAACTGGCGAAAGAGGCGATCCGCTTCTGCGGATATGAAGTGCTGGATTGAAAAACGTCTGAAAATCGTCGTGCGGCAGGGCAGATCGTGACGCCCTGCCGTTCTTTTTCGGGATCGGCACAATGATTGTGACAAAAGTAACAAAAATACCTGACATTATCCGTCATTATGCCGAAAGGGCTTGAAAATTATTATGGAAACCGCTGAAAGTTAGCCCGGAAAAGAGGAAACGGCTTTACAGTTTTCCGGCGGAGGCTGTATAATAGCCGCAAGACAATGAAGCGCGGACGCTGATTGTCAACTTTTTTGTTTGGAAGGAGAGTCAAACAATGCAGAAAAAGAAAATCGGACTCGGCGGACGGATCCTGATCGGCCTGGTCCTGGGTATCATCGTAGGCGCCATTTTCTGGGCGGCTATGGGTGCCGAGGCCGGAGGCGCTTTCACCGCCAAGTACATCAAGCCGTTCGGTGACATCTTCGTCAACCTGCTGAAGTTCATCGTGGTGCCCCTGGTGCTCCTGAGCATCATGGATGGCGTGATCTCCATGGGTGATATCGGCAAGGTGGGTAAGATCGGCTGGAAGACAGTGGCTTACTTCCTGGTCACCACTGCCATCGCCTGCATCATCGGCCTGGTCGTTGCCAACCTGTTCAAGGGTGCATTCCCCGTGCTGGAACTGGCCGAGGACGCCGCATATGAGGCAAAGACCGCTGATCTGATGACCACCATCGTCAACATCTTCCCCAACAACGCCATCGCTCCTCTGGCCAACAGCTCCATGCTGCAGATCATCGTGATCGCCCTGTTCTTCGGCTGCGGCATTCTGGTAGCCGGCGAGAAGGGCAAGCCTTTCGGCAACTGGGTCTCCTCTTTCAATGAAGTCACCCAGAAGGTCATGGGCTTTATCCTGGCCGTGTCCCCCATCGGTGTGTTCTGCCTGATGACCTGGGTCGTCGCCGCACAGGGCGTCAAGATCCTGGGCTCCGTCGGCCTGGTGCTCCTGGCCGCCTACATCGGCTACATCGTCCACGTGGTCCTGGTGTACAGCGCCTCCGTCAAGATCTTTGCCAAGATGTCCCCCCTGACCTTCTTCAAGAAGGTATTCCCCGCCGCCGCCTTCGCGTTCTCCTCCACTTCTTCCGTGGCCACTCTGCCGGTTGCCAAGCAGTGCACTGACGACATGGGCGTGGAGAATGAGATCTCCTCCTTCGTGCTGCCTCTGGGCGCCACCGTCAATATGGACGGTACCGCCATCTACCAGTGCGTGGCAGCCATCTTCCTGGCCAAGTGCATCGGCGTGGATCTGACCATGACTCAGATGATCACCATCGTGATCACCGCCACCCTGGCTTCCATCGGTACCGCCGGTACTTCCGGCGCCGGCATGATCATGCTGGCCATGGTGCTGGATGCCGTCGGCATTCCTCCCACCTACATCGGCATCATCTACGGCGTGGACCGTCTCTTCGACATGGGCCGTACCGCTCTGAACGTCGTGGGCGACTGCTCCTGCTCCGTCTGCGTCCATCAGTGGGAAGCCGGCGATCTGAAGCCCGCCGCAAAGAAGTAACTGCAGCGGTCTCCGGAAAACCGAATTGTGAAAAACCAAGAGAAGCCGCTCCCGGCCGGGAGCGGCTTCTCTGCGCAGTGCGGAAGGCAGGTGAGGATCAGGCCCAGGAGAAATTTTCCGGACCTGCACCCTGCTCAAAATGATATTTGACGATGCCAAGATCCAGACGGGACCAGGGACCGGGCAGGGCGGAAGCCCTGACAGTCCTGTCGGAGACCAGCTCCAGCAGAAACCGCTGCTGATTCATGGCGGTGGGGGCCAGAAGGGCGTATTCGGCACCCCGGCGGAACCAGTCCGGCACGGGATCTTCGCAGCGGATCAGACGGGACACAGGCTTGCTGCGGTGAGGCGTTCCCTGAGCGGCACCGTAGCCGAGGGAGATGACCAGCAGGAACTTTTCTCCCCTGTCCAGAGTATAGCGGGTCTTCCGCCGGGAAAAGGACAGGGCGACCCAGCAGGTGTTCAGGCCCAGCTGCTGGGCCGTGATAACAAGCCTTTCCCCGTAATAACCGGCCCGCTCAAGGAGGTCCGGAGCTTCCTTTCCCGCCAGGACGATATAGTTGCGCACGCCGGAGAAACGGCCGTAGTGGGCCAGCGCTCCGGAAAAGGCGTCCGGCTCATCGGTGATCAGCTGCAGATGCAGACCGCCCTCCCGGCTGCAGGCTTCGGCTTCCTGCTGCAGACGGTCCCGGATCTCGTCGCTCAGGGGCGTCTCCAGATACTGCCGCACGCTGTGACGGCGCTGCATGGCTTCCAGAATATCCATAGATCTCTTCTCCTGTTTTCAGATTCCGGGATCATCTTAACATGCTGCGGCGGAATTGTCGACGGGTTTTCCGCAGAGCATTGAACGCGTTCGTTCTGTGTGATAGAATAAAAAGGAAAGGAAGTGAGAGCCGTGGCAAGGATCCTGCTGGTGGAGGATGATCCCGCCATTGTTTCCGGCCTCCGGGAGTATCTGGAAGGGGAAGGCATGGAGACCGCAACTGCGGACAATCAGCCGGACGCTGTCAGCCTGCTGTCCCGGCAGCGGTTCGATCTGCTCCTGGTGGATGTTTCCCTGCGCCTGGGAAGCGGTTTCGGCGTCTGTGAAGCCGCCAGAGAAAAGGGATTGCCGGTGATTTTCCTGACCGCCAGAGGTGACGAGAACAGCGTCGTCGCCGGTCTGGATATGGGGGCTGAGGACTATATCGTCAAGCCGTTCCGGCCACGGGAACTTCTCTCCCGGATCCGGGGCGCCCTGCGCCGCAGCGGTGGCAGGGAGACCGTGGTGCGGCTGAAAAATCTGGAAGTGGATACGGAAAAAGGGACCGTTATGAAAGGGGACACGGAGATCTCCCTTTCTGCCCTGGAGTATCGTCTTCTTCTGGTGTTCCTCAGCAACCGGGGCATTCTGCTGTCCCGGAACCGTCTGCTGGAGGAGATCTGGGACGCAGCGGGGGACTTTGTCAACGACAACACGCTGACGGTTTACATAAAACGACTCCGGGAGAAGATCGAAGACGACCCGCAGGAACCGGACATCATCAAAACGGTGCGGGGTCTGGGATACCGGGTGGATTGACGTATGAAAGAACTGAGAAATCCGGATTATCGCCGGGAATGGATCGCCTATATCGCCGCGGCGGCGGTCTTTGCCGCTGCGGGTCTTCTGGCTGCCGGGCCTGTCTGCGGCGGATTGCTGTTGCTGTGCGGCCTGGTGTTCATCGGCCTGCATCTCCTCTTCACCCGCCGCCGCTATCGTGCCATCGAGGCCGTCAGCACGGAAATGGACCGGATCCTCCACGGACAGGAGTCACTGCTCATCGGGGAAAACGACGAGGGGGAACTCTCCATCCTCCGCAGCGAGGTCCAGAAGATGACAGCCCGGCTGAAAGAGACGTCTGACGCCCTGCTGGCGGACAAGCGATATCTGACGCGGGCGATGGAGGACATTTTCCATCAGCTCCGGACGCCTCTTACCGCCATGAATCTGGAGGTGTCCCTGCTGGGAAGGGAAGACCTGTCCTACGAGCGGCGGCTGGAACTGGTCCGGGAGCTGAAGCGGCAGCTGGAGCATACCGGATGGCTGGCGGAGACCCTGCTGAAAATGTCCCAGCTGGACACCGGGACCGTGAAACTCCGCAGCGACAGCATCCCGGTGCGGCAGCTGGTGGACAGGGCGGCGGAAGCTCTGCTTATCCCCATGGAACTGCGGGGGCAGGAACTGAGGATCGAAACAGGAGAAGAGCGCTTTACGGGGGATCTGCTGTGGACGGCAGAAGCGCTTGGAAATGTGCTGAAAAACTGTATGGAACATACGCCGAAAGGGGGCACCGTCACGGTGACAGCGGAAGAGACGCCGGTCTTCACCGGGATCACCGTAAGAGATACCGGACCGGGATTCCATCCGGAGGACATTCCCCGGCTGTTCGAACGGTTCTACCGGGGGAAAGACGCCGGCAGCGGCAGCATCGGGATCGGCCTGGCCATGAGCCGGATGGTGATTGCCGCGCAGAACGGCACCATCTCTGCCGACAACCCGGCCGGAGGCGGCGCCAGATTCACGATCCGGTTCTACAAAGGCATCGTTTAGCTTTCCGGAAGAAAACCGGGCGGATCTGAAGATCTGCCCGGTTTTTTTGCAAAAAGCCGCAGGCAGTCACCGAGATGTCACTTTGAGGAGGTATGGTAAGTACAGAACAAGAGGAAAGGGGACTGTTCCTATGGAAATACTGAAGATCGAGAACCTCACCAAAATCTACGGCGAGGGAGAAAACCAGGTACGGGCGCTGGACAGCGTATCCTTCTCGGTGGAGAAGGGGGAGTTTCTGGCCATTATCGGGCCATCCGGCTCCGGAAAATCCACCCTGCTGCATATCCTGGGCGGCGTAGACAGACCCACGTCAGGAAAAGTGTGGATGGACGGGCAGGACGTGTACGCCCAGAATGAGGAGCAGCTGGCCATTTTCCGCCGGAGGCAGGTAGGCCTCATCTATCAGTTCTACAACCTGATCCCCGTCCTGGACGTTGTGGAGAACATGACGCTTCCGGTCCTGATGGACGGACGGAAGGTCAATGAGGAACGGCTGGAGGAACTGCTGACCACCCTGGGGCTGACAGAGCGGCGGAAGAATCTGCCCAACCAGCTCTCCGGAGGGCAGCAGCAGCGGGTCTCCATCGGACGGGCATTGATGAACGCTCCCGCTGTGGTGCTGGCCGATGAGCCGACCGGCAATCTGGATAGCAAGAACAGCCAGGAGATCGTGGAACTTCTGAAACAGTCCAACCGCAGATACGGACAGACCCTGATCGTCATCACCCACGACGAGAACATCGCCCTTCAGGCGGACCGGGTCATCGCCATCGAGGACGGACGTATCGTGCGCGACGAGCGGATCCGGGGGTGAGACCATGAACGTCTTTCACCGGTTTACCCGGGCGTCCCTGAAAAAGAACCCGAGCCGGACGCTGGTGACGATCATCGGAATCATGCTGAGCATGGCCCTTGTGACGGCGGTGATCCAAGGCGCTTTCAGCGGCGTCAGTTTCCTGGTGCGTTCCGAAGAGGAACGGACGGGGACTTTTCACGGGTTTTATTATAACCTGACTGCCGAAGAGGCCGGGCAGGCCAGGCAGGCAGAAAACGTGAAGACATCCGCGTTCTGGCAGACCGTGGGCTGGGCAGAGATCGACAGTCGGAACGAATACAAGCCCTATCTTCTGATCCGTTCCGTCAGCGAAGGATTCACCGATCTGGTCAAGGTGCATCTCACGTCCGGCCGGATGCCTGAGAAGGAGGATGAGATCCTGATGCCGTCGCACCTGGCGACAGACGGAGGCGTGTCCCTTCAGACGGGCGACAGGGTCACGCTGACAGTGGGCTGCAGGAGCATGGACGGCTATGAGCTGGACGAGAGCAATCCCTATGAGCCGCTGGTCGAAGAGGAGATCACCGACGGCAGGAGCCTCACATACACGGTGGTCGGCACCTATCAGCGGTTTGACATGCTGCTGGAGGACTATTCCTGTCCCGGATACACGGCTCTTACTGCCGGGGATGACGCGGCGGAGGGGTCCTATCATGTTTTCTTTACGGTGAAAAACCTGAGAAATTTTTACGGCGACATGGAGAAATACGCCGTATCCCAGAACTGGCAGGCGCACAGGGATCTGCTGCGCATGTCCGGCGTCGTCCGCTCCGAAAGCATTTCACGGGTCATCTACAACTTCGCTGCGATCCTGATCTTCCTGATCGCTTTCGGCTCCGTCTCCCTGATCTACAACTCCTTTGCCATCTCCGTCAGCGAACGGACGAAACAGTTCGGCATCCTGAAATCCGTCGGTGCGACAAAGAAACAGATCCGGGACAGCGTCCTGTACGAAGCGCTTCTGCTGGGCGGAGCCGGGATCCTGCTGGGAGCAGCGGTAGGATGCCTGGGCATCGGCATTACGCTCTGGGCTCTGAGGGACGCTTTCAGCGCCTTCAGCTTTGGTACCGGCGTGCAGATGAAACTGGTCATTTCCCCGGTCGGACTGATTGTGGCTGCTGCGGTATGCCTCCTGACTACCTTGATTTCCGCGTGGATCCCCGCACAGCGGGCAAACCGGGTCAGCGCCATCGAAGCCATACGCCAGACGGCGGATGTGAGAGTGCGGGAACGGGACGTGAGAGTGTCCCCGCTGACCAAGAAACTGTTTGGCTTCGAGGGCATGATGGCGGCCAAGAACTTCAAGCGCAACCGCAAGAGTTACCGGGCGACGGTTGTATCTCTTTTCCTGAGTGTGACACTGTTCATCGCCGCGTCCAGTTTCTGCACATACCTCACCGACATGGTAGGAAGCACGACAGCCGGAGACAGCAAATCGGATATCACCTACTATACCGTAGGAGCGGAACGGAGCGATCCCGACGGGATGCTGGCAGGATTCCTGTCGGTACCGGGCGTGACAGGCGGCTGCTATGCCGACGTGGCGGACACTTCCGCAGAGTTTGCTCTGGATGACGTATCAGACGAATACTGGAACAGCATGGGCGCCGGCCGGGAAGCCTGGAAGTCTGAAGGCGCTTTGACGGAGCGTGTAGTGGTAGCCTTTGCCGACGAGGCGGCATTCCGGACCCTGTGCGCCGAGAACGGCCTCCGGGCGGAGGACTATCTGAACGCTGAAGAACCCCGGGCGCTCTTCTACAACCGCAAGGTCAGCATGACCTTTGACGAGAAGGGAAACAGCAGATGGGCGGATGTGAAACTGCTGGACGAAAGCCGGCTCCCCCTGACCGTCCAGACCTTCCGGAACAGGGACTTTGACGGCTACGAACTGATGGAAGTGGACGAGGACACCTACTATTATTATCCTCTGGACTATGTGGCTGAATACTATCGGCAGCACGCCGAAGCCGACTGGGTGGAACTGGACCGGAGCTATGCCATGATCAAGACCAGAAACGAGGTGGAGATCCGCACGGGGCTGACAGCGGACGCCGTGACCAGGAACACCCTGATCCTGCTGCCGGAGAACACGCCCGCTCTGATCTACCCGTACAGCGCAAAAGACGCGGTGCTGGCCGGCGGGGGCATGACCACCAATGAGACCTATTTCGCCTTGAATGCGACGGATCACGCGGGGGTCTATGAGACCATCCGCCAGCAGCTTGCCGCCGGCGGGATGGATACCAGCCGCCTCTTTGACCAGGCCCGGGAAAAGGAATCCCAGCGGATGATCGTGACCGTGGTCAGGGTGTTTTCCTACGGCTTTATCATCCTCATCTCTCTTATTGCCATGGCCAATGTGTTCAACACCGTTTCCACGAACGTGATGCTGAGGAGGCGGGAGTTCGCCATGCTGAAATCCATTGGCCTGGGGGAGAGAGGTTTCCGGAGGATGATGAACTACGAATGCGTCATCTACGGATGCAAGGGACTCCTGTGGGGCCTGCCGGCGGCTGTGGCGCTGACCTATGTCATCTACCGGGTGACGGGAGGCGTGATAGACCGGGGCTTTTACATCCCCTGGTACAGTGTGGCGATCGCAGTGGGAAGCGTATTCGCCGTGGTGTTCGCCACCATGCTCTATGCCACCGGTGTGATCCGGAAGGACAATCCCATCGATGCCCTGCGGCAGGAAAATCTCTGACGTCCGGCTGAATCCGCGGCAGTCTCCGGTTGATTCCGGAGGCTGCCGCTTTTTATTTGGACGGGGCAAAGCGTCCTTGACGATGGACGGGGAAAAAGATATAATAAATTGGACAAAGTATGAGGTCCGGACAGACAGGACCGGGGTCCGTCCGCAGAGAAGAGATCATCCTCTCAAATCATTAAACGGGGTGGTTCGATATGATCCTCGAGAGTTTCTATCAGGGTACCTGCGACAAAGCATATGAGTATTTCGGCGCGCACCGTTGCGGCAGCGGGTGGGTCTTCCGGATCTGGGCGCCGAACGCCCGCCGCGTGCAGCTGACCGGTGATTTCAACGGCTGGCAGGGACAGGATATGTCCTTCCGGGATGGAGTCTGGGAGATGACCGTCCCCGATGCCCATGAATACGACAGTTACAAGTACATCATCCACGGTGCGGACGGTCAGGTCCGCTGGAAAGCGGACCCCTACGGATTCCACACGCAGACGAGACCGGAGAGTTCCAGCAAGCTCTACGATCTGGACGGGTTCGGCTGGAGCGATGATGCGTGGCTGAGGCGCCGCCGGGAGAAACCCCTGCGGGATGGCCTGATGAACATCTATGAGGTGCACCTGGGCTCCTGGCGCCGGCATGACAACGGAGCGACCTACAGCTACCGGGACAGCGCCGACCAGCTGGCGGAGTATGTGAAGGACATGGGCTACAGCGCTGTGGAACTGCTCCCGGTGACAGAGTACCCACTGGATGACAGCTGGGGTTACCAGTGCACAGGGTACTTTGCGCCGACCAGCCGGTACGGCACGCCCCACGACTTCATGTATCTGGTGGACCGGCTCCACCGTTCCGGCCTGGCGGTGATCCTGGACTGGGTTCCCGCCCACTTCTGCAAGGACGAACAGGGGCTTATCAATCTGGACGGGACCTGCCTGTATGAATACAGCGACCCTCTCAAATGGGAGCATGCCGGCTGGGGGACCCGGGTCTTTGACTTCGGCCGGAACGAGGTTCGGAGCTTCCTCCTTTCCTCGGCGGCTTTCTGGCTGCGGCAGTATCATATTGACGGGCTGCGGGTGGATGCCGTGGCTTCCATGCTGTATCTGAACTACGACCGGCCTGCCGGTCAGTGGCGGCCGAACTGCTATGGAGGCCATGAGAACCTGGAGGCTATCGATTTCCTGCGGATGTTCAATGAAAGGGTCCACGAGGCGGAACCGGGCATTGTGACGGTGGCGGAGGAATCCACTGCCTGGCCGAAGGTGACTCATCCGGTGTCCGAGGGAGGCCTGGGATTTGACCTGAAATGGAACATGGGGTGGATGAATGACATCTGCCACTATCTGAAGATGGATCCTTTCTTCCGCCAGCACCATCACAATGACATCACATTCTCCATGGTATACGCCTTTTCCGAGAGGTTCGTCCTGCCCATCAGTCACGACGAAGTAGTCCACATGAAAGGATCTCTCCGGGGAAAGATGCCGGGGGACGACTGGAAGCAGCTGGCGGGCGTGCGGAGTTTCTGCACCTATATGCTGTGCCATCCCGGAAAGAAACTTTCCTTCATGGGGGCAGAACTGGGCCAGTGGCATGAGTGGGATTTCAAAGGTCAGCTGGACTGGTACCTGCTGGACTCGGAGCCCACGGCAAAGACTCATGCCTGCATCAGGGCGCTGAACCGGTTCTACCGGCACAACAAGCCCCTGTGGGAAAACGACCGCAACTGGGAAGGATTCCGCTGGCTGGTACCGGATGACAACCGGAATAACATTATCGCTTTTGTCAGAAGAGATCTGGGCGGACACGAACTGGTCTGCGTCGTGAACTTCTCTCCGGAGACTCACGAGAGCTACCGTTTCGGGGTTCCTGCCAAAGCCCGGTACGAAGAGGTTTTCAACACCGATGATCAGGCCTGGGGCGGAAGCGGCGTGCTGAACAGCAGCCCTCTCGTTACGGAAGCGATCCCGTCTCACGGCATGGAGCAGTCCATCGCTCTGCGGATCCCGCCGCTTGGCGCTGTGATCCTGCAGGGAAAAGGCCACTATTACGGGGCAAAGAAAGAAAAATAAAATTTGATCATAGAAAGATGCAGCAGAAAGGAAGATTTGTCATGAAAAAAGAATGCGTGGCCATGCTGTTGGCTGGCGGACAGGGCAGCCGCCTGTACGTCCTGACCGGTGACATGGCCAAGCCCGCCGTCCCCTTCGGCGGGAAGTTCCGGATCATCGATTTCCCCCTGTCCAACTGCACCAACTCCGGTATTGATACGGTTGGCGTCCTGACCCAGTACAGACCGCTGGAACTGAATAGCTACATCGGGAACGGCCAGCCCTGGGAACTGGACCGGACCAACGGAGGCGTCCACATCCTACCTCCTTATCAGAGCGCTACCGGCGCATCCTGGTACAAGGGAACAGCCAATGCCATCTACCAGAATATCGGTTTCGTGGATATGTACGATCCGGAATATGTAGCGGTGCTTTCCGGAGACCACATCTACAAAATGGATTATTCCGACATGCTGCGCAGCCACAAGGAGACCGGAGCAGCCTGCACCATCTCCGTGATGGAGGTGCCCTGGTCCGAAGCCAGCCGCTTCGGCATCATGGCTGTGGATGAAAACGACCGGATCACCGAGTTTGCCGAGAAGCCGAAGGTGCCCAAGAGCAACCTGGCATCCATGGGCATCTATGTTTTCACCTGGGAGAAACTGCGCCGTTATCTGATCGAGGACGAGGCGGATCCCAACTCCTCCAACGACTTCGGAAAGAACATCATTCCCGCCATGCTGAACAGCGGAGAACTCATGGCCGCCTACCGCTTCGACGGATACTGGAAAGATGTGGGGACTCTGGATTCTCTCTGGGACGCCAATATGGACATGCTGATGCCGGGTTCCGGCCTGAATCTGCTGGATAAGAGCTGGCCGATCTACGGCCGGACACCTGTGTGCCCGCCGACATTTCTGGGCCCCAAAGCCGATGTGGCCAACAGCGCCGTGGCGAAGGGCTGCACCATCTTCGGCGAGGTGAAGAACTCCGTCCTGAGTACCGGTACCACTGTGGGCAAAGGGGCTACGGTATCCTACTCGGTGGTGATGCCCGGCGCCGTCATCGAGGACGGTGCCACCGTTTCCTACGCCATTGTCGGGGAAAACTGCCGCATCGGCGCCGGAGCCGCGGTCGGAGCGCCGCCGGAGACGGTAGATGATCCGGATCAGTGGGGCATCTCCGTGCTGGGCCCGGATACCGCAGTATCCCCGGGTGAGAGAGTAGCCCCCAAGACCATGCTGGACAAGAGTCATAATCGGGAGGTGAGATCATGAAAGGAATGCACGGCATCATCTTCTCCTATGAAAAGAAGACGGGACTTCGGGAACTGATCGAGCACCGGGTCCACGGATCCATTCCCTTTGCGGGAGACTACCGGGTGGTCGATTTCATGCTCTCCAATATGGTCAATGCCGGCGTTACCGACGTGGGCGTGATCATGCACGGCAAGTGCCAGAGCCTTCTGGATCATCTGGGCACCGGCAAGAGCTGGGATCTCAGCCGCCGGACCGGCGGACTGACCCTGCTGCCCGCTTTCGCCTATGCGGAGAACCGGGACAACGCGGGCCAGTTCAGAGGCAAGATGGAAGCCCTGGGCTGCGTGCGGGAGTACCTGGAGCATATCCGCCAGGATCATGTGGTCCTGTGTGACAGCGATCTGGTCATCAATCTGCCCCTGCAGAAGGTGCTGGAAGCCCATATCGCCACCGGCGCCGACATTACGGCGGTGTGCACTTCCGTGCTGGGCGATGGCAGCGATACGTATTTCAAGCTGGATGAGAACGGCAGGGTGAAGGACACCATCTACAACATCAGCACTCCGGAAGGCTATCGCTGCCTGAACATCTTTGTGATGAGCAAGGCGCTGCTGCTGGATCTGGTGGAGGACTGCATGGCTCACAACCAGTTCAGTTTCCGCCGCTATGTGCTTCAGGAGAGGGGCGTCATGCTGCACGTCAACGCGTATGTCTGGGAAGGCTACGCGGCACGGATCAATGCCATCGACACCTATTTCCAGCGCAGCATGGAACTGCTGAAACCGGAAGTGCGCGCGCAGCTGTTCTGCCCGGAGCGGCCGATCTTCGGGAAGGAGAACGATTCCCCTTCCAGCTATATCGACCCTGCCGGAGAGGCTGTCAACGCCCTGATCGGCGACGGCTGCGACATCCGCGGCACCGTCCGGAACTGCATCCTGTTCCGGGGCGTGCAGGTGGAGCCCGGCGCTGTGGTGGAAAACTGCGTGCTGTTCAAAGGCACCGTGGTGAAGAAAGGTGCCTCCGTACGCAATGTGATCACCGACAAGTATGTGACCATCGGGGAGAACGTTACCCTGGTTGGCGCCGATGAATATCCTCTGGTGATCGCCAGAGGAGCAAATGTATAAACTGCGAGGCGAAATATCGCCGGGAGCGGGCCGGGAGGCCCGCTCCCGGCGGGAAAAAGACTCTTGACAAGGAGAAAAGATATGAATATCCTGTTTGTTGCCAGTGAAGCCGCCCCCTTCTGCAAGACCGGCGGTCTGGCCGATGTGGCCGGCAGTCTGCCGCCCGCCCTGGCGGCGGGGGAAGACAAGGTGGCGGGTATCCTGCCTTTGTACGGCCAGATCAGACCGGAGTGGCGCCAAAAGATGACATTCCGGAAATATATCTATGTAGACCTGGCCTGGCGTCACCAGTACTGCGGCCTTTTCTCACTGGAGCACCGGGGCGTGACCTGGTACTTTGTGGACAACGAGCAGTATTTCCACCGGGACCGCCTTTACGGCGAGCCGGACGACGGAGAGCGCTTCGCCTTTTTCAGCCGGGCTGTGGCAGAACTGCTGCCCCATCTGGATGATATGCCGGATGTCGTTCACTGCAACGACTGGCAGACCGGCATCCTGCCGGTGTATCTGAAGGACATTGCCGTACGGGAGGAGGCCTATCGCCGCATCCGGTCCGTGTTTACCATCCATAACATCGAGTACCAGGGATGGCTGTCTCCCGAATGCGTGGAGGACCTTCTGGGTCTGGACCGGGGCTGGTGGGATACCGGCGTCCTGCGGATGGACTGGTCCGTGAACCTGATGAAAGCCGCTCTGCTGACCGCCGATGCGGTGACTACTGTCAGTCCGACCTATGCCAGACAGCTCCACGACAGTTTCTATGCCCACGGGATGGAGAATATCATCGCCGACGTATCCGACAAGATGAGCGGTGTCCTCAACGGCATTGACGTGGAAAGCTTCGACCCCTCGAAGGACGGGGCCATCGCGGAGAACTACAGGCCCGGAGAACTGGCGGGAAAGGCCGCCTGCAAGGAAGATCTTCGGCGTCAGCTCGGCCTGAACAGCGACGATTCCCCGCTGATGGCTATTGTCAGCCGTTTGGTGGGCCACAAGGGCATGGATCTGGTATGCCAGGTGGCTGACGGTATCATGGATACCGGCGTCCAGCTGGTGGTGCTGGGCATGGGCGAGCCCGGCTATGAGGACTTCTTCCGGGGCATGCAGGAGCGTTATCCCGGACGGGTCGCTGCCTGCATCACCTATTCCGACGCCCTGGCGCGCCGGATCTACGCAGGAGCGGACCTGTTCCTGATGCCGTCCAAGAGCGAGCCCTGCGGCCTCAGCCAGATGATCGCCATGCGTTACGGGACTGTTCCCATCGTTCGGCAGACCGGCGGCCTGAACGACTCTGTCCGGTCCTGCCAGGCCGGTCAGGATAACGGCACCGGCTTCGTTTTCGCCAGCTATAACGCCGGCGACATGCTCCATGTTATTGGGCAGGCTGTGGCTATGTACGGAAGTGACGAGTTCCGCGCGGTCCAGCGCCGCGGTATGGAAGAGGATTTCAGCTGGACGCGTAGCGCCAGGATCTACCGCAATATCTACGAAAGTCTGCTGGGATGATTCCCGGCTTCCCATAGGAGGAAAACTGAATGAATTACAGCAAAAACCAGCTGAAAGAGATGATCGTGCAGAAGCTGAGGCTGAACTATGGATGCACCGAAGCCCAGGCCAATGACGGCGAGATGATGAAAGCCTGCGCGATGGTACTGCGGGACATCATGGCCGAGCACGGCGTGGAGACCCGCCAGCATACTGCCGACAAGGGCGGACGGATCGTGCACTATATGTCTCTGGAATTCCTGATCGGCCGGAGCCTGGCCAAAAACGCCTACAATCTGGGTCTGCTGGATACCCTGGCAAGGGCGATCGATGAACTGGGCTTCAAGGCTGCGGATATTTTTGACATGGAGCCGGATGCCGGCCTGGGCAACGGCGGTCTCGGCCGCCTGGCTGCCTGCTATCTGGACAGCCTGACCACGCTGGAGATCCCTGCGGTCGGGTATTCCATCTGCTATGAACTGGGCATTTTCCGCCAGAAGATTGTGGAAGGCCAGCAGGTGGAGCTGCCTGACGACTGGATGGGACTGGGAGACGCGTGGCTCCTGAGAAGACCTCAGGACGCTGAGGAAGTCCATTTCGGCGGAAAGATCCGCACCCGCTGGGACAACGGCCATCTGATGGTGGTGCATGAGGACTATACCCGGGTGCTGGCAGTACCCTGCGACATGGAGATCGCCGGGTATGGAACCGATCATGTGAATTCCCTGCGGCTGTGGGAAGCCAAGTCCCCCCGGCCGGTGGATATGGCGCTGTTCAACCAGGGCCAGTATCTCCGGGCTGATGAGGAGCGCACCATGGCCGACGCCATTTCCAAGGTGCTCTATCCCGAGGACAATCACTACGAGGGCAAGTCGCTGCGTCTCAAGCAGCAGTACTTCTTTGTCAGCGCCACCGTCCAGTCCATCACCCGCAAGCACATCCAGACCTACGGCACGCTGAAGAATTTCCATGAGAAGAACGTTATCCAGATCAACGACACCCATCCCGCGCTGGTGATCCCGGAACTGATGCGCATCCTCATCGATGACGCCGGGATGAGCTGGGACGAGGCCTGGGAAATCACCACCCACTCCGTGGCCTACACCAACCATACCGTGCTGGCGGAAGCTCTGGAAGTATGGCCTCAGAGCCTGATGGAGACCCTGCTGCCCCGTGTTTGGCAGATCATTCAGGAGATCTCCCACCGCTATCAGGAGTGGATCGAGGACTACTATCACGACGAGGACAAAATCGCCAAGATGGCGGTGATCTGGAACGGCCAGGTCCGCATGGCGAATCTGTGCATTGCCGGCGGTATGGCGGTCAACGGCGTCAGCGCCCTTCACTCTGACATCCTCCGGCACGACGTATTCCGCGAGGCTGCGGAAATGGAGCCCGATAAGTTCAAAAACGTCACAAACGGTGTAGACCACAGACGCTGGCTGGCTCAGACCAACCCGGATCTCGCAACGCTGCTGAACGACACCATCGGTGACAGCTGGCTGCTCCATCCGGAGGATTTGGAGAAGTTTGACGCCTTCGCGGATGACGCTGTTGTGCTGGAGCGGCTGGAAAAGATCAAGAAGATCAACAAGGAGGCCTTCGCCCGGTGGGCGAAGCGTCAGCAGGGTTCCGTTTTGAACACGGACGCCGTGTTCGACGTGCAGGTCAAGCACCTTCATGAGTATAAGCGCCAGCTGCTGAATGTGCTGCATATCATCTATCTCTACCAGCTCCTGCGGGATGACCCGAATCTGGAGATGAGCCCCCATACCTTCCTCTTCGGAGCCAAAGCGGCTCCCGGCTACGCAGTAGCCAAGCGGATTATCCATCTGATCAACTCCCTGGCCGGCCAGATCAACAACGATCCGATCTGCAAGGACAGGCTTCAGGTGGTATTCCTGGAGAACTACCGGGTCTCCATGGCGGAGAAACTGATGCCCGCCAGTGAGATCAGCGAGCAGATCTCCACCGCCGGAAAAGAAGCCAGCGGCACCGGAAACATGAAGTTCATGATGAACGGCGCCGTGACCGTAGGCACTCTGGACGGCGCAAACGTGGAGATGCACCAGGTGCTGGGCGATGAGAACATGTTCCTCTTCGGCCTCCACGCCGACGAAGTGGCAAGACTTCGGGACAATTATGACCCCCGCATGCTCTATGACCGGGATCCCATGCTGCGCCGGATCGTGGATCAGCTCAGGACCGGGTTCTCTGACGGGGTTTCCTATGAGGATCTGTGGACTCGTCTTCTGCAGCGCACGGACAGCCCCGCGGATCAGTATCTGCTGCTGGCAGATCTGCCAAGCTATATCGAGGCCCATCAGCGGGTATCCTATGCCTACAGCGACCGGGAGCGCTGGAATACCATGAGCCTGCACAACGTAGCCCGCAGCGGGATCTTCGCCGCGGACCGTGCGGTGGCGCAGTATGCCGACACGATCTGGCACGTGCCGCACAAATAAAGCGATCCGTTCACCGGCAGCCGGCCGGCGGTCAGACGACCGCCGGCCGGCTTTTTCAGATATGTTGACAGATGTGATATAATTAATCTGTATTATTATGGAGAAAAATGAGGAACACGCTATGGAAGTCACGCAGGGCGTGCGTTTTGAGGAATTCGGCCTGTCAGAGGCTACGATGCGCGCCATCCGAAACAAACATTATGAGATCAGCACGCCTGTTCAGGCAGGGTGCATCCCGCCCATGATGGAAGGCAGGGATGTGATCGCCAAGGCTCCCACTGGGACCGGCAAGACCATGGCTTTCGGCATCCCCATCATTGAAAACATCGATCCGGCCAGTGAGGAGGTCCAGGCGGTGGTTCTGGCGCCGACCCGGGAGCTGGCGCTCCAGATCACGGACGAAATGAGGGACGTGGCTGTTTGCCATGAGGGCGTGCGGCTGGTGTGCCTTTACGGCGGACAGCCCATCGGAAAACAGATCACGGCACTGAGCCGCAAGCCCCAGATCGTTGTTGCCACGCCCGGACGGCTCAGCGACCACATGAAACGCCGCACCGTTCGGCTGAACGCGGTGAAGACCGTGATCCTGGATGAGGCGGACCGGATGCTGGATATGGGTTTCATCCACGATGTGACCCGGATCCTGGATAAGATCCCGTCCCGCAGGAACCTGGGGATGTTTTCGGCCACTATTTCCCGGGAAGTCATGGATATCTCCTGGGTCTACCAGAGGGACCCGGTGGAGATCACCGTCCAGGCGACCAAGGAGAACAAACCGGACATCCTTCAGTACCGCATCGACGTATCCGGCGGGAGCAAGGTGGACGTCATCGAAAAGATCATCTCCGCAGAAAACTATGACCGGGTGATCTGTTTCTGCAACACCAAGGGCAGCACCGAGCGGCTCGCCAAATTCCTGCAGATGAGGGGACTGGACGCTCAGTGCATCCACGGCGACATCCCGCAGAAAAAGCGGGAGGAAATCATGCAGAAATTCCGGGATGGAAAACTGCGGATCTTTGTGGCCACGGATGTGGCTTCCCGCGGCATCGACGTGGACGATGTGGACGCGGTGTTCAACTATGAGGTGCCGGAGGAGAACGAGTACTATATCCACCGGATCGGCCGGACAGGACGGGCGAAAAAGCACGGCGTGGCTTATACGCTGCTGGGAGATTTCCCCAGCAGGATGAGACTTGACAACATCGTGAAGAACACCCGCAGCAATGTGATCCGGGGCGAATTGGACGAGGCCGGCCACGTCAGGCCGGCGGAGGCAGAGTGAGAGGAGGACGCGCTGTGTACTATCACGCATCCAGAAGGTCCGGCATCCGTGTGCTGGAACCCCATGTGTCCAACCACGGCATACCGCTGATCTACTTTTCCGACCGCCGGGAGAATGTGCTGCCGTACCTGAGCAACGCGGTGGCGAAATACTGCCGGGAGACCGGCTTTTCCCGGACGGGACCATGGACCAAATGGGCTTCCTACGGCTTTACCCCCGATGGACGGCTCCGGCTGGAGGAGTACTATCCCAACGCGACAGAGGAGACATACCGGGGCGTCCCGGGCTACATCTATCAGGCGTCCCGGATCATTCCCACAGCGGACGACATCCAGATCCCGCACGCCTTTGCCACAGACCGGAAGGTGGCGGTAAAGGGCTGCGAGTACATTCCGGACGCGTACGAAGCCATTCTGGAAGCCGAGCGGGCGGGCCTTATTGTGATCGCCCGGTATGAGCAGCTGTCGGCCAGCCCGGCATTCATGGAATGGAACCGGGAGACCATTCAGCGGGAATACGAGCAGTCCGCTGACAAGCCGGAGTACCGGCACTTCCTCAAGGGGAAGTTTGATTTCATCAAAGAGTGAGGATTTATTCCATGAGATTGCGGAAACGATGGACCGGCCTGCTGATGGCGGCTGTTTTGCTGGCAGGACTGGCAACGGGATGCGGCCAGCAGGAAGAAACGACGACCTTTTCCGCCGCCCTGGAAGGGGTTCCTTCCACCTTCGACCCCGCTATGACGGTGAGCGCCAGCGAACAGACGGTCGCCCTTCATCTCTATGAGAACCTGCTGCGGCTGAGCAACGGGAAAGACGGGGTGGAGGTGACGGGAGCCCTTGCTCAGGACTGGGAGTGCGTCGACAACCTGGACGGGACGGAGACCTATACCTTCCATCTGCGGAGTGACGCCAAGTGGTCTGACGGCAAGGCTGTCGGGGCCAAGGACTTCGTCTATGCATGGCAGCACCTGACAGACCCCGGCACGAATTCCCCGAATGCGTCCCTCCTGGACATGGTGACGGGATATGAAGAAGCCCGGAAGGGTGACCCGGATGCTCTTGGGATAAAAGCAGTCAACGACACGACCCTGCAGGTGGACCTGTCCTGCCGGTGTCCGTATTTTCTGCGGAGCATCTGTACCATTGCCGCGACCATGCCCCGCCGTGCGGATCTGGCGGGAAAGAAAGACATCGTGAGCAACGGACCCTACAGCTGGGACGGAATGGCTGACGGTGTACTGAACCTGAAGGTGTCAGAGCATTACTATGATACCCGCCGGTTGGGACCGGATATCCTGAAACTGTACTTCTGTGAGACCGCAGAGGAGGCGAAGGCCCTCCTGGAGAACGGTACGGTGGACTTTGCCGGAAATCTGGACGACGAATCCCTGTCTGCTGAGAGCGGGTGGACGGCGGAAGCCACGTCCCGGGTCACGATGCTGGTGGTAAACCAGATGGCAAGGCAGCTCAGCGGCTATGGCATACTGGGGGCCATGTCCCTGTCGATAGACAGGACTGCTCTGACAGAACTGCCGGGAGGAGGGCCGCGGATCCCGGCGCAGGGGCTGATTCCCCACGGGATCGTCGTCTCCGACGGCAGGGAATTCCGGGAGGCGGAGGAGCCGCTGATCGACAATTCCGATTATGAAAAGAACTGTGCCGACGCTCTCGCTCTGCTGCAGAACCGGGATATGAGCGGGATCACGGGCGTTTCCATCGTTTTTGAGATGGAAGGTATCAATGCCCGGGTGGCCGGCATGATCCAGAGAAACTGGATGGAAAAACTGGGGCTGGTTTCCGAGATCCGCGGGCTGTCGGCAGAAGAGATGGCGGAAACTCTGCGCAAGGGCGAGTTCAGCGCAGCGCTGATCAGCTGGCGCGGCGACAGAAACGATGCCAGCGCCTATCTGGATATGTGGCGGTCCCGCAGCGGCGGCAACATTGCCCAGTACAACTCCAACGCATTTGATATGCTGATGCGGGTTGTGGCGGTATCTTCCAGCAGTGAGGCACGGGACGCCTATCTGGCAGATGCGGAACTCCTGTTGCTGGATCAGGGATATGCTGTTCCGCTCTATGAAGACATGAGGTTTTACCGGCTTAACCCCGGTTACGCGGGACTCGTGTCCGACGGGCTCGGCGCATTCCGTTTTGAGGCTGTCCGAAAGGTGGCCGACTGAAACTGATCGATCG